>TARA_R110002074_G_scaffold228259_2_pt1 | contig 248270 bp, 234 predicted proteins | sample TARA_R110002074 | Tara Oceans TARA_R110002074 (sample SAMEA4397215) | marine metagenome | biome: Polar Biome; feature: [MIX] marine epipelagic wind mixed layer (ENVO:01000061); material: water (ENVO:00002006), including particulate matter (ENVO:01000060) such as... | depth...
CACCCGATCGTGGAAAAGCTTCGTGGTAGTGGTGGTATGACGGCTCGCCAGTTATCTCGATTGGTACAAGAGGTATTTGACCACGCATACGAAACGATGAAAAAGCAACAAGGCGAAGAAATAGCGCGCAAATTCAGAGAGGTCTCAACCCATTGGCTGCGACATACAGGTGCTAGTTTAGAAATTGAACGTGGTCGAGCATTAAAAGACTTGTCAGAGGATCTGGGTCATTCCAGCATGGCGACTACTGATACAGTCTATGTGCAGTCAGAAGACCGAAAACGTGCTGAAAGTGGAAAAAACCGAGAGGTATAATGATAAGTATATCAATTGGTTAAAGTGATCCTAGGGCTGTTTTTCTCCCAATATTGTCGGACACCCTTTTTTGAGCTTATTTATTTTCCAAAAATACATTGTATTCACCAAGTAATTTACTACTAGATTAGCATCACTATTCCATTTGAATATTATGATAGTTAATAGTTCTTTTTTTTATTCCTCTTGAATCAGGCCTTTCAATTAAAACTTTATTAATTAACATATTTGGTCCAATCCAATATGTTTTTCGTGTACCACTAAGGTACTGAAAAGTCACTTTACATTCGTCAATGCTTTCTTCGTTAGTATCAACATCATAAGTCGTTGATACAGATGGACTAGACCAAACTGTTCTAATGCCAAATAAAAGAGGCGGAATTACTGTAGACAACAAATGAGTTACTCCCGCTCCACCATCAAACATAGACTTCAAACTTTTACGATTCACCTTATCAGCTGAACTATTTGTCCTCTCAAAAATAGTAGAAGCCTCTTTGCCATCAAAATTTAGAATGATTTTGTCAGGAGTATTTACTCCAAAGGTCAGTTTAAAATAACCAGATCTATTAAATTCTGTGTGAAATATTTTTGGTTTATAATTTTCACTTATTAACGAGCCGTCATCATAATATTTAGGCAAGCCCCCATATTTATCAATCACGGCTAGTTTTATAGTGCTATCACAATGAATGCTTTCCGCTATTGCCCCTTGCAGGGGTAATAAAACCATAAAGAACAGAATCAATCGTTTCATATGTTTATAATAGTGCTTCTCTTGTAGCAAGTTTATGTAACCTTTTATTCAATCTATCAGCATAATCTTGCAGAAAAACAGGGTCAGGTCTTGCAATCACGCATTTCTGCTTTTTTAATTGCGCGGCTAACCGTTGGAACAAAGGAGACATAACCTTTTTTTGTAGTGATTTACTGTCTAAACTCAATCTAAACAAATCCTTTTTTCTTACATGCGTGAACATACAAAACCCTCGCTAGCTAAAGAGCTTCTAAAGTTACAATTGGAGTAGTAACGCAGGTTTAATCTGCCAAGTGTGCCTATACGCTGGCCTTGCGTTTTATTAATTTGGCTAATGCTTGAAAGACTTTCCTTTTCCATTCTGCGACGTCCCCTGTTGCAATGACGTGTGAATAAATTCACGAATCTATACCCTACTTTTTTAGGGGTTCGTTGTCTATGGGTTAGTTTTAAAAATTAGGCGTATTTTGGGTTACGCTGCCCTACACGTTATTGCAATTTGGCCTAAACCTAAAAACCACTCAAATGCTTGATTGCAAGACCTGACCCTATTTTTTTCGGGACAATAGTTAATCCGTAATAATGAGATTTTAACGGATTATTGTTGAGGCCTAAATATCAAGAACAGAATGGGCTTATTGATTCGGATTATAGCTAGCTAGAGCTAAATATAATGGGAAGGCGTCTAAAATCAATATCTTATGCGATATTTTTGTCTGTACAATAAAAATATCCTAACTTACCCTACATTAGCGCGTGATAATATTATTTCTATTTAACATAATATACATTATACGAAGTAATAAATGTAAGAAGAACAACAGGAATAAGGGCTAACACAGGAATAATTAAACAGCGTGTATCAGATTGATACCCTTCTGTTAAATGACGTCTTAGAACTCATTTGAGCGAGTTGCTGTTTAAGCTTTAGGTTCACACGCTATCTAAAATAAATCGTCATCAGTAAATATTTATGCGCACGAATTTTTACCTGGTGCAACGAATTGATTTTCAGGCGTTACCAGTTCACCGGCAATAAATCGAAAAGCTGACCACTCTTCTTTATTACCCAGATGCGATAAATCATTGGATAATAATTGAACAATTTAATAACTGCGATTGATGGATTATTAGTGCTTTCCCATCACTTGACGGTCTGAATAGAAACTCCTAAAAATCACTAGCGCGTCTTGATAGAAATGCGCTTTTCTGTACAACAAATAAAAATCATTCATCGTTTTTGAACATATACTCCGAATGTTTATCGAAGACATCCCGGAATGACTCAGAGTTCTGCTTGAATGCGGCAAGAATAACCGGATCAAAATGCTCCGGCTCGGTGCGACCATCGCCGCAGGTAATGATTTCCACAGCCTTCTGATGATCAAATGCGGGTTTATAGGGTCGCTTGCTACGAAGCGCATCGTAGATGTCACAGATATTCATAATACGCGCAGCCAGTGGAATGCTTTCCCCCTGCTTGCCATTTGGATAACCCCCACCGTCCCAACGCTCGTGGTGATTGAGTGCAATCTCTGCACCCATTTTCAGATAGGGAGACTTGCTATTGCCGAGGATCTTTGCGCCGATAGTGGCATGGCTTTTCATGATCTCCCATTCATCCGCTTCGAAGCCACCCGGTTTGAGCAAAATATTATCGGGGATACCTATTTTGCCGATATCGTGCATCGGGCTCGCGAAAAAAATTTCATCGACGAATGTTTCATTGTGGCCGAGTAGTCTGGCAAGGTCGCGGCTATAATAGCTGATACGCTGCACATGATCGCCGGTATCTTCGTCTTTGTATTCCGCCGCACGGGTCATCGTGAAAATGGTTTCCAGATAGTTTTCCTGAAGTTCGGCGGTTCTCTCCTGCACGCGTTGCTCCAGTGTGTCATTATAGCCGTGCATTTTTTTATGCAACAAGCGTACTTCTAACAAGTTGTGCACCCGCGCCAATACCTCAGGTATCTCAAAAGGCTTGCTAATGAAATCCTTTGCCCCGGCTGACAGCGCACGAATTTTGTGATCTGGTTGAGCAGTGATAACCAGTACCGGTAAATAATTGTCGGCTTCGATTTCCTTGAGCCCCTCCATCACTGCGAATCCATCCATCTCAGGCATATTCAGGTCAAGCAGAACTAAATCGAAGTGGTTTTTACTATGTAGCTCGCAAGCTTCAAGCGGGTTCATAGTGGACTCGATGTAAACATAGCCAGCGCTGCGCAGTATCTTTTCGAGCAATTTTATATTCTTTTCCAGATCGTCAACGATGAGAATCTTTCCCTTATTAATAGCCTCTATACCTATCATTATAATTTTGAATCCTTATTTTTCTTATTAGCTTGTTCATCTACATATTTCAATGCCCAAATTTGTGACTTCATGAACTCACCGAGCTTGATAGGCTTTGTTAGATAACAGAAAAACCCTGCCTGCAAGCCCAGCTCAACCTCTTTTGGTATTGCTTTGGCGCTCAATGCAATAATGGGAATGTGTGCCGTAACTGGATTTTCACGCAGACTTTGCAAAACGTCAAAACCACTGATTCCGGGCATATCTATGTCCGTCACAATCACATCTGGCAGATATTTAAGCGCATGTGCAGTACCGATAGTACCGTTTACTGCCGTCTGCAGCTTTATATTGGCGTACCTGGCGATGATTTTCTCGAATAGTTTCATGTTCGCGGGGTTGTCCTCTATATAAAGCAGGTTATAGGGCCGCGCCAAATGACTCGGTTGCTCTAATTGTTGTGCAACAACATCTTTGTCATTAGCCGTGATGAGTTGTGGCTTAGGAACTGAGGGAAGTTCGAACCAGAAGACACTTCCCACCCCAACGCTGCTATTCAAGCCGATACTGCCGTCCATTAATTCGATGAGTCGTTTGCAGACAACCAGCCCTATGCCTGTGCCCTCCTCTGCGCTCGACTCTTTGCCAAGGCGGTTAAACGGCTGAAATAGCTGTGTTTGAGCTTCAGGGCTTAGCCCCGCACCAGTGTCTCTGACACTGACGCGAACCAGCCCCGGCGTACTCTCACTACAACTGACCTCAACAGTTCCCTGCTCGCTGTTGTATTTAATCGCGTTGGACAAGAAATTGATCAGAACCTGCTTCACCCTGACCTGGTCGGCCTGTACGAAATAGTTCATGTCAGGCGGGGGAAAGCTTATTGCGATTCCACCCTTTTGCGCCTGCGGCTCGATCATACTCAGGCATTCGAGCATGGTTGCTGCCAACGACACCGGCTCCTGCGTTAACGGTACTTCCCCGGACTCGATCTTCGCAAGGTCGAGTACCTCATTGATCAGGGTGAGTAAATGCCACCCTGCCTCCAGAATCTGACTTATGCTATCTTGCTGGCCAGGGCTTGGAGGCTGTGAGTTATCACGCTCCATCAACTGGGCGTAACCGAGGATGGCATTGAGTGGGGTGCGCAGTTCATGACTCATACTAAAAAGAAAGTCAGATTTGGCGAGGTTGGCTTTTTCCGCGGCAGCGGTGGCGATCTCCAATTCGACATTCTTTTCCTCTAGCACTCGAGCAAGATGATTGCTCTCCGTCACATCACGTGCAGTAGCGACCACACCAAGCGGCGCTCCGCCGCTGTTCTCGTATACGGATGCATTGTACAGAATGTCGATAAGAAGTCCGTCAGGACCACGAAAGGTCAACGGATAATCGGTCACGTTGCCCTTGGCAAAGGCTTTCTGGTAGCCTCCGCGTGCCTTCTTCGTGTCTGTGAAGTAACCAGAAAACTCACTTCCGATCAGTTTTTTCCGTTTTACACCGCTCATCTTGACAGCAGCTTCATTGACGTCGGTGATCTTGCCAGCCGGGCTGATGGTAACCAAGGGGTCAAGACTCGCCTCAATAAGGCTACGGGTATACAGCAAGCTTTGTTTTTGCCCAGTCACATCACGCGCTGCGGCGAATACACCAAGCGTTTTCTTGCTGGGATCTTTATACACAGAGGCATTGTACAGAACGTCGGTGAGACGCCCGCTCGGATCACGAATGGTCAATGGATAATTGGTCACGCGACCTCTATCAAAGGCCTTTTGGTAGCCCTTGCACGCCTTCGTCACATCTGTGAAGTAGTCGGAAAAGTCTGTTCCGATCAGTTTTTTCCGTTTTACCCCGGTCGCCTTGACAGTGGCTTCATTGACGTCGGTGATCTTGCCAGCCGGGCTGATGGTAACCAGGGGATCAAGACTTGCTTCCCTAAGGCTGCGAGCATACAACGCGGCTTGTTTTTGCTCAGTCATATCGCGAGCTGCGGCTAAGACACCTTGTAATTTTTGCTCTCGGTCATAAAAGGTGCTCCCACTGTATGAAACCGTGGTTTTCACACCGTTTTTGGCACGGACGATGAGCTCGAAATTAAGGATCGTCTTTTTACTCAGAATCCTTTTGAAGCCTGCCTTGGCACGCTTTTGGTTAGTAAAATGGTCTGCAAACGGTGTGCCCACCAACTCATCACGTGTGCAGCCTGTGAGTAACTCCATCTGCTTATTAGCATCAGTAATGATGCCAGTTGGATCAATCACTGTAAGTGCGTCGCTGATGGATTCGATGAGAGACTGTACGTACAACTGCTGATCAAGTAATTGCTGATCGAACTCATCCTGTTTTAATTCAATTTGTTTACGCGCTGTATTGTCAGTAGCTATCAGAAGGTAGCCGATAAGCGTGTTTTGCGCATCTCGCAACGCGGTAACCGAGACGACGGCCGGCAAGAAACTTCCATCCTGACATATATAGGTCAATTCGTAGATGTCCTCAATTCCACGCGCAGCCTTATACACCAATGTTTCGAATCCCGGTTTTATCAAAGTGTCGAACTCAACGCTTAGTGCTTTCGCGCGCAGGACTAATTCATCTGGGTCAGAAATAGTGGCTGGCGTGATCTTGTTAATCACATCAACGGCTGCATACCCCAGCATGCGCTCAGCGCCGATGTTGAATAATTGAATAACACCCTTTTCGTCGGTGGCAATACTCGAGAAATTGGCACTATTGATTATCGCGAGCTGCAAGGCTACAGACTTAAGCAAACGCTCACGACCATCGGTAGGGCTTTCCAGTTCACCAGCGGTAACGTCGAGACTCTTGGTATGACGTTTTTTTTGCAACATGCAGATGTACTCCTGCTCTTAGTCCGATAGAAGAGAAGAACATCGTCGAACAGTTTGTACATCCTACACCCTCCATCTACCCTTTGCACTTTAATTGGACCCCGTTTGCTGTTACTTTAACGGTAGTAATATGCATAGTTATCTTATAAAGATCTGGTAAATAGAATGATACTTTTTTGATTCAAAATCCGCTGGTCTAGCTAATTGTGTTTACTCATTTTGAGAAGACTCTCTCATAGAAAATAAAATAGTTGCCACCTGATTAGTGCGCAGTTGATTGAGCTCTTGTTTTAACGCCCTCTAAAACAAGGCGGCATCAGTAAATACTTATGAGTGCGAATTTCTCCTGAGGCATTAAATGCTTTTCAGATGTGACTCGTAGTAAGAAGGAAGCACAGCGAGTAAGCACTCGCAAAGTGATTTTAATTGAGCAGCTATTGTTCTTTCTACAAAACCTTCATAGCTTACAACCATATCAATATATACTTAATGCCAAATATTCATTCTGAAATCCATGTCATCACCCCAGTCTCAAAACGATTTAACCAGCGGATCAATTTATCGGCACCTGATTAATCTAGCTATACCCGCGTCTATGGGCATGTTTTTTAATACCCTCTATAACCTGACGGATAACTGGTTTGCAGGAAAAATTTCGGACGACGCCCTGGTTGGCCTTTCCGTTTCCAGTATTGTCTTCTATTTATTTATCGGCTTACTCGCCGGTCTACAGAACGGCACTTCGGTGATGGTTGCAACAGAAGTTGGCCTAAAGAAGGCCAGCCAGCTTAAAAACATCATTTCTAATTCTATTTCTATCGGCATCATTTTTTCGATCATTATCATCGTCGCCGGTTCCTTGTTTGCCAGAGATGCAATCGATTGGTTGAGCACTCAGGACTCGACAACTGAACTGGCGTGGGAATACATCAATATTTTATTAATTGGAAATATCGCCTTTTCTATCAGTAGCGTTGCAGCGGGTGCATTAATGGCGTTAGGAGATACCATATCAAACCGAAATGCGCTCATCGCCGGTTTTTTTGCCAATCTCGCGCTAAACCCACTACTTACCTTTGGATTGCAGATGGGCGTATCGGGCCTTGCCTGGGCAACGCTTTTTATTAAGATCGCTTCAGCCATGTATTTATTGTCTATTTTAAGCAAGCGCCTGGGTTACCGGCCCTTCCCCGCCTTTGATCGCCAGCTTGCTGTCCGTATTATTAGACAAGTTTTCCCAGCAAGTTTTAATTTTTTTATTATGATTATCGGTAGCCTTATCGTGACTGCTTTCGTTAGTACCTTTGGTGACTATGCCGTAGCGGGTTACTCTGTGGGGCTCCGCCTGGAACAGGTATTGTTATTGCCCGCTCTCGGGCTTAGTACCGCTGTATTAGCTATTACCGGGCAAAATTTCGGTGCAAAAAATTATCGTAGAATTGCAGAAACGTACCGTAAAGGACTGATATTAGGCCTTCTTATTTCGCTACTCTGTATTCCCGTGATGATTTTTCTTTCGCCGTATTTAATGACTTTTTTTAGCCCCCAGAGCAACATCGTTGTCACTGGTGTTAGCTACTTAAGAATCGACTCACTGGCTTTCTTTTGTTACGTATCGCTTTTTATTAGTGTGGCAACCTTACAGGCGATAAAACAGCCCGACTTCCCGGTAATTATGGGCTTATTTAGGCAATTACTGCTGCCCCTGGCGGTGAATTACTGGTTAATTACCGTCCTCGGGTACAACATCGAATGGTTGTTTGCTTCAGTCGCATTGATCGTTTTAATCAGCATGCTCTTCACCCTGTATTACACCCGCCTTCAACTCAAAAAACTAACTTGAAAGGATACTTAACACCCTGTCTGGATAATTAGTGAAGATACCGTCAACACCGAGTAATTTCATCCGAGTGATATCAACTTTTTTATTCACTGTATAAACCAGCAGCTTCAGCCCAGCATCGTGAGCTTGCTGGACGCTCTCTGCAGTCGTCTGCTTTAAACTCAAATGTATAGAGTAAGCGTTTAATTTATTTGCCCAATCGAAAGCAAGAGGCACGTCCTTACCCGCCAACACGCCTAATTTGATCGTTGCATCTATCTGTGGCACCTTGACCAATTCCTCCATTAGAAAAGATGAAACTAAAATTTGCTCTTTATGCTCCTTATCCAAGGCCGACAGCTGTATAGCGACAGCCTTCCCGGTGGCTATGCCTTTTAATTCTATATTAAGGCCTACTTTACCTTTAGTCTCTTCTATAACCTCTTGCAGCGTTGGTATCTGCTCACCTCGTCCAGCGTCTAGCGCGCGCAATTTTGAAAAACTATAATCCGATAATTTACCCTTACCATTGGTCGTCCTGTCCAGGGTTTCATCATGAATAACAAAGAGTTGACCGTCCGCCAGATGAACGTCTATTTCGACCCAGTCTGCGCCTAATTCGATGGCCTTACGGATCGACAATACGGTGTTTTCGGGTGCATAACCCATTGCACCTCTATGGCCAATACACAGCATTGATCCTCTCCTCTATCCTTAACAAACGCTAGCAAGTCTATAAGGATATTTGTAAAAAGGATAGAATAGCCCTTTTTAAGTCGTCCAAATATTTATGAGTAACGATTACAGCAGCGAATTCAACCTTGATAACGACGTCATTTATCTCAATCACGCGGCTGTAGCACCCTGGCCCTGCCGAACAGAATTGGCGGTAAATGCATTTTGCCGAGAAAACGTTACCATCGGTTCAAAAAAATACGCCAACTGGTTGAAAGTTGAAACCCACTTAAAAAAACAATTAGCGACATTAATAAATGCCGAATCTGTTGATGAAATCGCTCTGGTTAAAAACACCTCGGAGGCGCTGTCCTTTGTTGCCTACGGCCTGGACTGGAAGGCTGGCGATAATATTGTCACTAGCGACGAGGAATTCCCTTCCAATATGATCCCCTGGGAATCACTCGCTAATCAGGGTGTCACGGTTAAGAAAACAGCATTAAAAGGGCTGAGCGATCCAACCGACGCGCTGATCCAACAAATAGACCAGCGAACCCGTCTTTTAACGATCAGTTCGGTGCAATATGCATCTGGTTTACGCGTTGATCTTGAGCGCTTAGGTCAGGCATGCAAAAAAAATAACGTATTGTTTTGCATAGACGCCATCCAGTCGATAGGTGCGTTCCCTTTTGACGTACAAAAATATCAGGCCGATTTTGTTATGGCCGATGGGCATAAATGGATGCTCGGACCAGAAGGTCTGGCTGTTTTTTACTGCCGACTACAGGCGCTTGATAAGCTCAAATTGACACAATTTGGCTGGCATATGGTTGAGGATATGGGCAATTACGACACGCCATTATGGAGCACAGCTAAATCAGCGAGGCGGTTTGAATGCGGTAGCCCGAATATGCTGAGTATTCACGCTTTATCGGCCAGTATTGGCTTATTACTGGAAACAGGTATGGATAATGTTGCCGCCAATGTTATCGCGCGTGGGCAATACGTCATTGATAAAGTGAAACAAAACGATTCACTCACCCTGTTAACGAATCCCGATAAAAACGGTAATAATATCATTGTCTTCAAGTCGTCAAACGACGATACTGACAAGTTATTTGACTACCTGACAACTCACAACGTGGTCTGCGCAAAACGCGGCGGCGGAATTCGTTTTTCACCGCACTTCTACACCCCTACTGACGTTATTGATCGTGCGTTCAAATTAATTGAAAACTTTCAGAACACACCTAAAAAGTAATTAAAGATATAATAAAACACCTTATTAATGCCGACCTTAAAGAGCCAAATGCATACACCGCCCGTTGTTAAAGTAGGAACTGTTTTGATTGGCCCGGGTCACCCCGTTGTTGTTCAATCAATGACCAACACAGATACCGCTGATATTGCTAAAACCGTAACACAAGTCTATCAATTAGCTAAAGCAGGCTCTGAATTGGTTCGCATTACGGTAAACTCTGAAGAAGCCGCCGCTGCCGTGGCGACGATCAGAGAAAAGCTAGATGCACTTGGTTGCGACGTGCCTCTGGTTGGCGATTTTCACTTTAACGGCCACAAATTACTGGCAAAATACCCCTGTTGCGCTCAAGCCCTGGCTAAGTACCGAATTAACCCTGGAAATGTAGGCCGTGGTAGTAAAAGAGATCCGCAGTTTGCGCAAATGATTGAGTTTGCCATTCAATACGATAAACCCGTTCGCATTGGGGTTAACTGGGGCAGCCTTGATCCCTCTGTTTTGGCTCGATTAATGGACGATAACTCCAAATCAAGCGCGCCCAGGGACTCCGTTTCTGTGATGCATGATGCCGTTATTACATCCGCTTTAGAAAGCGCTGAAAAGGCGGTTGAACTGGGCCTGGCCAGAGATAAAATTATATTGTCCTGTAAAATGAGTGGCGTGCAGGACCTTATTTCCGTGTATCAAGACCTTGCGTCACGCTGCAACTACCCTCTTCACCTTGGATTAACCGAAGCTGGTATGGGCAGTAAAGGAATTGTGTCTTCTACAGCTGCGTTAGCGGTTTTACTTAATCAGGGTATTGGCAATACCATTCGTATTTCTTTAACACCCGAGCCCGGTGGCGATCGATGCCAGGAAGTCGTGGTAGCGCAAGAAATTTTACAATCCATGGGAATACGTTCGTTCACCCCCGCGGTAATTTCCTGTCCAGGTTGCGGTAGGACCAGCAGTGATTATTTTCAAAAGTTAGCGCAGGACATTCAATCTTACTTACGACATAAAATGCCCGAGTGGAAAACCCAGCACCCGGGAGTCGAAGAAATGAAAGTTGCAGTAATGGGTTGTGTAGTAAATGGCCCAGGCGAAAGTAAGAATGCCAACATCGGCATTAGCCTACCCGGAACGGGCGAAAAACCAGTAGCGCCCGTGTATATTGACGGTCAAAAAGATGTCACCTTAAAAGGCGACGATATAGCAGAACAGTTCCAGAAAATTGTTGAACGTTACGTAGCTAAAACCTACCAAAGCTAAGGCTGAGCCAAACAGTTTTTAAGGCTGAGCCAAACAGTTTTATCGTTTATGCGTAACACATGCAACGCTAATCAAGGTGGTTTATTTTTGAACAAAACTCACGCTTCTCAAAAACCGAGCCGAACAAACCTTTCGTTCGAGTAGTAAAACTACCGTTACAAGTTAACGCCTTACTATAAGCCAGTCACTTCTTCCGCTTGAAGTCCTTTGTCACCTTTCGTAATAGTAAATTCAACTGCCTGATTTTCTTTTAAGGTCCGAAAACCATCGCCTTGTATCGCTCTAAAATGAACAAACACGTCTTCCCCGCCCGCATCTGGCTGAATAAAACCGAAACCTTTTGAATTATTAAACCATTTAACAATACCTTTAACTCGTTCTGACATCTTTTTTTCTCTCCTAATTAAACATTTAAATCAGTAGGTTATATTTATTTGTTAATGCATTTTATAATTATAGTTAGCATCATTTAACTCTACAGAGTTCTGAGTATACTAAAAACAATTAAAATATCCTAAATTGTTTTTTATAAGGTTCTGATTACATTAAGCAATCACATTATAAAGAGGCTTTTTTGGCAGCCTGCCAAAAAGCCTCCAGCGTTTCCAGGCTACAGTCTTCAATTTTAACCCCCGACTTTATTGCCTGTTGTTCAACGTAGGCAAAGCGATCTGAAAAACGTTTATTAGCTTTTCGCAGTGACCATTCAGGGTTTATATCGAGGTGTCGCGCTAAATTAATGCAACTAAACATAACGTCACCTAATTCTTCTTCTAAACGCTCGCGGTTATCAAGAATGCCAATTTCATCTTTGAGTTCACTTACTTCCTCGTCTAGTTTTTCGAGCACTGGCGCCAAACTATCCCAATCAAATCCAACTGCTGATGCCTTTTTTTGCAGCTTATATGCTTGATTCATCGCCGGTTGGTTGGTATCAACGTCGTCTAGAACACCAGCGCTTTGACGCAGAGCTTTTTCATCACGCTTATGATTTTCCCATTGTTTCGCCAGGTTTTTCGTATCTACCGGCTTGCCATCAAACACATGAGGGTGCCTGCGTCTTAGTTTTTCACAAAGAGACACCAGCACATCGTCGAAAGAGAAGCTGTGCTGCTCTTCTGCCAGTTTTGAATGAAAAACCACCTGAAATAACAAGTCACCTAGTTCATCGCGTAATGCGGGCATATCAGACTGTTGAATCGCCTCGGCTACCTCATAAGCTTCTTCAATGGTATAAGGCGCGATGGTTTCAAAGTTTTGTTGTAAATCCCATGGGCAGCCCTTATCAGGATCACGAAGTTGCGACATGATGTGCAGTAAATCATCTATTTTATTCTGTGTTTCTGTATTCTTATCAGACATTGTGTTGGTAAATTAGGTTATTGTTAACATTCGGAAGATTCATTTTATTTTATGTTAAATATTATCTGGCTCAGCTTTTTTTTCATCGCCTTCATAACTGGGCTCTATCGTTTATTTATTCTCGGTGATAGTGCCATTTTTAATGAAATGACGCTGGCTACCTTCACCTTATCAAAAACAGCATTTGAAATTTCACTCGGTTTAACGGGAGTTTTATGTTTTTGGATGGGGATTATGAAGATCGGTGAAAAAAGTGGGTTTATAACTTTGCTGACCCGATTTCTAAACCCACTTTTTAAACGTTTAATGCCTGAAGTACCTGACAACCACCCGGCTTTTGGCGCCATGGTGATGAATCTCTCAGCCAATATGTTGGGGCTAGATAACGCCGCCACCCCTCTTGGTATTAGAACTATGCAGCATTTACACGCGTTGAACCCGCTAAAAGACACCGCCAGTAACGCGCAAATTTTATTTTTAGTTATTAATACGTCTGCCGTCACCCTGTTTCCACTAACGATTTTTACTTATCGGGCGCAAATGGGTGCCGCTGACCCTACTGACGTCTTTATTCCCATTTTAATTGCCACTTATGCATCGACTATGGCTGGGTTGATTGCGGTGGCAAGCGTTCAACGTATCAAGTTGTATGACCCCGTCATTTTGGGTTATTTAGCTGGTTTCAGCGTTATCATCCTGTCAATCTTATTGTATTTTTCACAACTCGATCAGGACTCGATGCAGCGACAGTCCTCATTAGCCAGTAATTTTATAATTTTTACTTTAATCATATTATTTATGGCTGGCGCCCTAAAACGAGGTATCAATGTCTATGAATCATTTATCGAAGGCGCTAAAGATGGCTTTCAAACCGCCATTATGATTATTCCCTATTTAGTCGCCATGCTCGTCGCCATCGGTGTTTTTAGAGCCAGTGGTGCACTAGATATTTCTCTTGAAATCATTCGATCCACACTGGCGAACCTGTCTATTGACAATAGATTTGTCGACGCCCTTCCTACCGCCTTTATGAAACCGCTCAGTGGTAGCGGCGCTAGGGCTATGATGGTTGAGACCATGCAAATACACGGGGCGGATTCTTTTGCGGGTAGATTGGCGTCAATCGTACAGGGCAGTACAGAAACAACTTTTTACGTATTAGCGGTTTACTTTGGTTCGGTCGGCATCAAAAAAGCACGCCATGCTGTGGCCTGCGGCTTATTTGCAGACTTCATTGGTATCGTTGCCGCCATTCTTATCGGTTACCTGTTTTTCGCTTAATACAAACTTACCGTTTACGCGACTAGCTTTGTTAGAATACGCGGCAAATTTATAATAAATAGCACCTACTATGGCCAAGCACAGGCAATCAGTCTTTTCTAAACTTTACTTGAATTTAGGCAGACTCCCCTTTCCAGTTCTCTACGCCATCAGCTACCTTATTTATTTGGCGGGTTATTATTTCGTCGAAAAAAAACGGAACGTTATCTTAAGCAATATACAAAACTCTTTTCCGGAGATGCCGCTTAAAGAAGCCCAGCAATTAGCAAAATTAAATTTCAAAAATCTGGCTTATACGATAACAGAATCAATTAAAACGCTATACCTCAGCGAGGAACAGATTCGCCAACGAGTAAGACTCAAAAATCCCGAGCTTATTACGAAATTTGCTGATAACAATCAATCGGTTATCATGCTGGCCGCTCATCATTGCAACTGGGAATGGTTATTAGCCGGCTGTAGTTTACAACTGCCCATACCTATTGATGTCGTCTACAAGCCGTTACACAATATCGTTGTCGATGCACATATGAAAAAATCGCGTTCACGATTTAATGCACGCCCGATTGCGAATAAAAATGCCCTGATCGACATAATGCAGCGTCGTAAAGATGTACGAGGTTTTGCAATGGTCGCGGATCAGTCGCCGGTCAGGAAGGAAGAGAAGTATTGGACGACTTTTTTAAATCAGGATAGTTCCTTTGCCGTTGGCGCACAAAAAATTGCTCAACTCACAAAATACCCCGTTATTTTTGTCGGTATGAGACGGATAAGCCAGGGACACTACGAAGTGTATTTTGAAGAACTCGGCGAGGCACCGTACAAAAAAGAAGGCTATGAAATAACCGAAAAATATGCCCGTTCTCTAGAAAAAATGATTCTTGAGCACCCTGAAGACTGGATGTGGTCAAACCGCAAATGGAAGCGCAAGCGCGGCGTTTACGAAAAAACACATTAACTACTGGCTTGGGGTCTTCTGCGCAATAAATCCCGCCAATTCTTCAATTGTTGGATAATCAAAAAAGTCGGCTAATTCGACGATATCAGGATATGCTTCGTCAATCTTTTCGTGAATTTGCGCCAATTTTAACGAGCTGGTACCCATTTCAAATATATTGTCCTGCAGATTAATCTTCTGATTTGAGACCACAAGCTGGCAAATTTCTAATAATTGCCGCTCGACTGAGCTACCTGCGGCTAAGGTATCCGAAGATCTGGTTTCGGACAGCTCAGTGAGTGCAGCTATAATTTCATTGAATTCACCCGCAACAAATCGTTCTGTTAAGGCAAAACGCTGTACTTTTCCGCTGGTGGTTTTAGGCATAGATACGATGGGTAATACATGCGCAACATCGAGGCCTGATTTTTCAGCCAACTGACGTCGGACATCGATAGTTGTTGGGTAAAATGCATCTAGCTCTCCCCTATAAAGAACGAAAACAACTAGCTCATCAACGCTATCTTCTGGGTTGAAAACACCACAAACAACCACCTTCCCTAATTCTATTCCATCAACGCTTTCACAAACCGACTCGAGGTCAGGCGCGTAATAATTCTGTCCATGAACAATAATTAAATCTTTGGTACGGCCAGTAAGCACGAGTTGACCATTATTTATCAATCCCTGGTCGCCAGTATCTAGCCAGCCTTCGGCCGAAATAAGCTGTTCGTTTAAGGCATTCTCGTGGTAATAACCCTTAGTGACATTCTCACCTTTAATTAACACGCGACCAATAACGTTATCACTAACGGCAGCACCGTTATTATCAACGATCATTATTCGTGTACCGGTAATTGGGTAACCTAATCGGACGAGTTCTATGCTCTTATCTGAAGGTCCATCAATGATCTGTATGGGCTGACCTTCAATCAGCGAATTTCTCAACACATGTACAGTTGACAGTGGCTGAGCCAATTTAGGGAAGCTAACGCCAAGACATGCTTCGGCCAGGCCGTAAACTGTAAACATCGCCGTATCAGATAAACCAAACGGTTTCATCGCAGCATTAAACTCTCTACACAAATCAGCAGAGATGGGCTCTGCGCCATTAAATATCAGCCTTACGCACGATAAATCAAGTCCATTCTGGTTTTCAGGCTTAAAACGTTTTAGTACGTGTTTATAACCGAAATTAGGCGAGCAAAGAATGCTCGCTTGCTTCTCACTGGTTTTTTCAAGCCAAAGATTAGGCCGACGCACGAATAAATCGGTCGGCATAATGTATTGATTGATATTGACGAATAATGGCGTGAGGTGAAAACCGATAATACCCAAGTCATGCGTCAATGGCATCCAGCCAAAAAAACTGTCGTTACCGTCAAATTCACTACATTCAATTATACCGTACAGGTTAGTGACCAAATTCTTGTGCGTCAGTACAACGCCTTTTGGGTCGCCCGTTGAACCTGAAGAAAATTGAATAAAGGCAGTTTGTTCACTATTAATGTCTGCTCTTTGGCCTAATGAATCGAGTGATTCGATAAGGTCGAGCACGATAGCATTTTTATGAATTTCTTTATAAATTGACTCGAGACCCTTATCCTCGGCGTAGACCTTTAAGCGCTGTAGTTCTTTCGTGGTCGTCACCATATAAGGCGTTTGCAGCTTTTCAAACACATTGAAAACTTTTTGCCGATGCCCATCACTGCTTCCAATGGCTAATGGCACTGCAATAACGCCGCCATATTGGCAGGCCCAAAAGGTATCGATGAATTGCTCGTTATCTCCGAGGTGAATAATCAGTTCGTCACCAACCGAAGCGCCTTTTTTTTGAATATGGTGTAATAAGCCTAAAGCCCTTTTTTTTAAGGCCGGATAACTCACCTCTCGTTCGTTATCCTGACCAATAATGTAAGTAATTTTTTTGTTTTCATCCTGGTTTTTATCTAAGGCTTCAACCAGGGTTTTAGGAAATCCATTCATAAATAATCTAAGGTATATTTAAATTAAGGCGGGTTCTAATTCGAGGCGTTATTTTATAATGATTAGCTTAATGAGGGTGAAAATTCGGGTTCGAATTTATAGATAACCGGCTGGCAGCTATCTGCTTTTAACATCACCGTTGCGCTGACCCTTTCCCCGAGCTGTAAAGATGCACACGACCATTCAGAGGCCGCCCCATACTCTATTGGGCAGTGAATTAATTGGCCGTTAGTACGGAGACTGAAGCCACAACGTGACAAGCCCATTCCTAAGCCCCTACCCGTTGCTTTTATAAATGCCTCTTTACGCGTCCATATATCAAAAAAAACGGCTTCACGTTGGTTTTCTGCTATTAGCTTCCAATCTTTTTTTTCATCATCGGAAAAGTTGCGATCCACTACACCTTGCAAATTATCTAGCGTTCGCCAGTGTTCTATATCCACACCGACGTGAGCGCAGTTGCTAATCACCACTAACGCGCTATCTTCACTATGTGAAACGTTAAATGAAAAAGCTGAGTCTATGATATAGGGCTTTCCAAACTCGGTCGTTTCAAAATTTATAAGCCCAGGTTCTAGCTGCAAATAATTGGCTAGCAACAGCCTTAGTTGCGCACGCATCGCAAGAGAACGAGTTTGATGTACAGGGTTTCGAAGACGGTTTATCTTGTTACGCTCGGCAGTACTTAGTAAGGCTTTATATTGCTTCGAATGATGTTTTTGTTCGGTTAAATCAAGCTGCCAAATATGAACTTCATTTTTGGCTAATTCAGCAGTATTGGCTGTTTTTTTTTGCATAAGGTGCGTCGTTATGAATTACTATTAATCTAGTCGCTTAGCTTTACTAGCCAATAAGCTTTTATTTAAACATATTTTCAGGTCGTCCTTTTATGTTCATTCAGCAGTCAACAAAATAATATGGCTAAGCTCTTAAAGCGTAAAAAAGCTAACGGAAAATATCGCATTAGCCCAATTACCTATCGTTGGACTTATCACATTATGAAAACCTTGTTCAAGGTTTTTAAACTCACGCTTCGAAGCCATGGCCACGAGACGGCATGGGGCGATGGCCAAATATTTCTGTTTAATCATTTTGCCCGATTCGAAACACTCATTCCGCAATTCCTTATTTATCAAAAAACGGGGCTTTTTTCCAGGTCTATCGCGTCGAAAGAATTCTTTGATGATAACTTATTAGCTCGTTACCTCATTAAATTAGGTGGCATACCCAATGACGCCGACGAGCTTTTGTATCAGGTTTCCAAAGATATACTTCACGACCATAAACTCGTTGCTTTTCCCGAAGGCGGTATAGTCAAAGATCGACGAAGTATTGACGATACGGGACGTTATCGTATTTATTCAAGATCGCATAATGAACGCAGGAAACTACATACAGGGCCAGCTGTTATCGCACTAGCCATCGCTATTTTCAAATCTGTAGTTAGAGAAATTAATAAAAGTGATGGGCATCATTTGCTTACCTTATGGGCCGATGAACTGGGATTTAACGACAAACAATCCCTGGTTGATGTATGCATGAAGCCCACCGTCATTACGCCCTGTAACATCACTTTTTATCCACTGAGAATAAGCGGTAACGCGTTAAAAACGAGCGTTCAGTTTTTTCTCAAAAATTTACCGCAACGCTTATCCGAGGAGTTATTAATAGAGGGAAATTTTTTATTAAAAAACACGGATATGGACATCCAGATTGGCAACTCAATCATCGCTGAAGATTACTGGTCAAAGTTGGACTCAGCGATATCAATGGCCTTTATCAAAAATTCTGAGCTGTCGTTGCGGGATATCTTTGATAAGACAAAAAACAAGAATTTCTCAGAGGCCTTTTTATTTAGACTCAGTTACCAACGTAATACCCATAAAATTCGCGATGCTTATATGCACGCCATTTATGATAATGTAACGATCAATATTGCGCATATAGCCTCCAGTATCATTATGCGTTTTCTTGCCAAGGGTGAGAAACAGATTGAGAAGCGCAAACTACATTTGTTAATCTATTTGACGATAAAAAAGTTACAGCAGGAACCTTTTTTAAAGTTTCACCGGACTTTACAAAACCCCTCGATTTACCGAAACCTGCTGATGACGAGCAGCGAAACCTTCAATCAGTTTCTAAGAAGTGCTTACCAGGCAAGTTTACTTGCTAATGAGGGGCTCTATTATTCGTTCACCGACCAGATACGTTTAGAGCACGATTTTGACTCCATTCGCTATAAGAACCCGATAGCGGTGTACGCCAATGAAGTTTCACAAATTCCCGCAGTAAATAAGGCGGTAAATGAATCGTTATTATTCAAACTAGAAACTCAATTGGATTCTTTCGCAAACAACCTGTTTGACGATGAACTGCGTGAGATCAAATGGGACCTTGAACAAGTTCAGACAAGTCGTTTGCCGACAAATCATCGCCCTTCAGAGGCTCAGCACTATTCATCCCAACCTTTCCGTTTAATACCAGACAAAAGTAATGGCGAATGCGTGGTGTTGATACACGGCCTTCTTGCCACCCCAGAAGAGATGAAAGGGCTTGGTGAAAAACTATTGGTTGAAGGTTATATCGTTATTGGCTCTCGCCTTAAAGGGCACGGAACAACGCCCTTGGATTTGTCGCAAAGGAACTGGAAAGACTGGCAGCAATCAGTAAGGCAAAGCATTAAAATAGCCCATTGCTACAGTAAAAAGGTACACCTAGTTGGTTTTTCAACGGGCAGCCTTTTGGCGCTTATGATGGCAACCAACCGTATTATTAACATCGCGTCTGTCGTTGCCTGTTCGACACCGATGGTATTCAAAGATCCGTACATTCATCTGCTAAAAATTGTTCATGTATTAAATAGAATCAGCCAAAAAATAGGCTGGTCTAAAGGTATTATGCCTTTTATAGACAATACACCCGAGCATCCGCATATTAACTATCGACAAATTCCAGTCGCCGCCGTTCATCAACTCTTCTTATTGATTGCTAAAACAAAAGCGCGCTTAAGAAAGATAAACTGCCCCGTGCTGTTATTACAGGGAGACAATGACCCCGTGGTGGATTCTTCGAGCATGGGCATTTTACTGACTAAAATTCCTGAACTACTGCGACGCCATCAATGGGTCAGCTCCGATAGGCATGGAATATTGTATGAAAATACTGAGAATTGCCAACAAAGAATCATCGACTTCATCAAAAAGCAGAGCAATTAGCGTAAAATACGATCTTTTTCAAAGCAAACGTACCGTTAATGCGAGTTCACCTTAAAACCTTAGGCTGTCGGCTCAATGAAGCTGAAATTGAGTCATGGGCAAATGATTTCAGCGCTCGCGGCCATAGCATAGTCAATGAGGACGACTCACCGGATATTCTTGTCCTCAATACCTGTGCCGTTACTCAGGGTGCGGTGCGAAAATCGCGTCAACTGGTGCGAAAAACGCATAAGAAAAACCCAAAAGCCAAACTGGTCGTCAGTGGCTGTTACGCCACACTAAACGAGGAAGAAACCGTTTCACTGGATGGCGTCGATTTACTCATCAATAATCAGCAAAAAGATCAATTAGTGGAGTTAACGCTGCAGCAAATCAGCGAAGTAGCCATGCCGGTAATTGCCACCGAGCCTAATGAAGTCGCTTTGTTCTCCCGAGGTCGTCAACGCGCATTTATTAAAGTTCAGGATGGCTGCCGCTACCGCTGTAGTTTCTGTATTGTTACCATCGCTAGAGGTGATGAAAAAAGCAGACATATCAATGAGATAATTAATGAAGTTAATGCTATATATAACCAAGGAATCTCGGAAATTGTTATCACTGGCGTGCATCTTGGTGGCTATGGTAGCGATATCGACAGTGACTTATATTCGCTGGTTTCATCAATACTCGAACAAACGAGCATTCCTCGGATACGTATGGGTTCGCTTGAACCCTGGGACTTACCAAAGGGTTTTCTAGAACTGTTTAAAAATCCCAGGCTAATGCCCCATATGCACTTGCCTATGCAAAGTGGTTCTGACTCAGTGTTAAGAAGAATGTCGCGACGGTGTAAAACCGATGAATTCCGGAAGCTAGTAACGACGGCTCGTGAGCTCATACCACATATCAACATCACCTCCGATATCATCGTTGGCTTTCCAGGTGAAACAGAAGAGGAATGGCAACAAACTCTCGATTTTGTTGAAGAAATGAAATTTGGCGATTTGCATATCTTTAGCTATTCAAAACGCGAGGGTACCAAGGCCGCGTCTCTGCCAAATCAAGTGGATGATACGACTAAAAAACAGCGTAGCAAAACACTGCATCAATTAGCAGAGTCGATAAAACAAACCATCATGCTCTCTTATGTAGGCACGAGCTGTGACGTCTTATGGGAAGAATCGAATCAAAAAAATGCGGATGGTCTAACGACGTTACTCGGTTATACGCCCCACTACATTCGCGTCAAGACGACGACAAAAACCCCATCGCAGCTTAGCAATCATATTACACAATGTGAGCTCAGCACTATTGATCAAGGTGCGTTAGTCGCTAAGTTTTCAGCGGCCTAGCCTTTCATTGTAATTCACCGCGCTCGTAGAGCATTTTTGTCGCGCCCGCAACGGCAACCGCTGGGGCAAATAAGTTTACTATCGGTATCGTCGTCGCTAACAAACTTAAGCCGCCAAAGACCAGACTATTCGCCCGACTTTGCTTTAATATTCGCTTTTGCTCATTGAACAAAACCCCATGATTTTCAAACGCATACCCTGCGTACTCAAAGCTTAGAAACCAGGCGCTAAATAATAACCAGAGTGGCAGAGTTATAACGTTAACCCCCGGAATCAACGATAAAAGCAATAACGGAAGCGCCCTCACTAAATAATAAACGAGTTTTCGTAACTCGGATCCCAGAATGGCCAGCGTCTCTGTGCTAAAAAAATCTGTTTCAAGCTCTAAATAAGCTTCGCCTTTTAAATGCCTTTCAACTCCCTTTGCTAAATGCCCGTAAAAAGGTGCGGCAATAATATTTGCGACCAGTGTAAAAGCGTAATAAACGACAGCCATAACACTCACCAGAAAAACAGGTAAGATAAGCCACGCCAACCAGCTCAGCCAACTGGGCAACATTGACTCAACGGCGGTCGATAAATACGACCATAACACCCAGCCAGCGATGCTAAATAAAGCCATATTGATAACTAAAGGAATAATGACAAATCGCCTTAATCCAGGCTGGCGAACAAACCGAACCCCTGCCATATAACAGTCAATTGCGTCTATAAAAGAGGGGGATGTTGTTTTCATCTTATTTAATCCAATTATTCGACTCATAATGGCCGTATTTTGATAAACTGCCTACCTATTGAGTCATCGATTTTCAGCAACGCGTTGGTAATGGAACGAATGGAATTAGCGTACAGTAACACTAACATTAATGGCAACCATAAGCCTAAAGCAAAAGTCATTGCGGTGACCAGTGGCAAAGGTGGCGTGGGTAAAAGCAGCACCGCTACAAACCTGGCCTTATCTCTTTCCTCGTTAAATAAAAAGGTTTGTATATTTGACGCTGACGCCAGTTTAGCCAATATCAATATCCTATTAGGCATCCAGCCGAAATACACGTTACAACACCTGCTGAATGGCGAAAAACCCTTAAAAGACATTATCATTAATGGCCCTCGTGGCTTGAAAATCGTCCCTGGCGCCACTGGAATTGCAGAATACGCGCGTCTATCCGATGAACAAAAAAATATTTTACTGGCGGCCCTGGATAAGCTACAACAGGAGTTTGATTACCTTATCATTGACACCGCTGCAGGTATCGGGGATGACGTATTAGATTTTGTCAAAGCATCTCAATTTTCTATTGTTATCATTACGCCCGAACCTACGTCATTAACAGACTCTTTTTCGCTGCTCAAGGTATTAAAACGATCAGACTTTAGCCGCACAAGCTACGTTCTGGTCAATATGGCGATGGACAATGTGAATGGCCAAACCATATATAATCGTTTTGAATCAGCCGTTAAAAAGTACATTGACGTTGATATTAGCTACTTAGGCTACATTCAGGTCGATGAAACGATGATTTCCTCCGTCAGCCTTCAATGCCCTGCTGTTTTGTTGAATCCAGATTCAATCGCCAGCCAATGCTTTCAAAAACTAGCTCAACGCTTTGAAAAAAATAGTGAGGGCTGCAGCATCGATTCTTTTAGTGATTTTTGGCGTCAGCAAGTTATTGAATCAGCAAGCAACCCCCAAATAGCCATCGAAAATGTAACGCCATCGTTCGCTAGTGATGACGTCAATGCGACACACACAACACCAACGACTGCAGCTGTTGCACCCCTTGAGTTTACTCAGGCCGCTGACTTTTGTATCCAGCAGTTAACAAGCGGGCAACTAACGCCTGATGAAAGCGAACATTTTTTTGATGCTATAAATCAGTTTCAATCGAAAGAAAACATCAGAAATGATAACGAATTGACACACGCTACGTCGTCTATCCGAGAATTTTATTCGTTTTTAGAAAAAAACTCTTTTCCACAAGACGATATCCGCGAAATTGTAACCACACTCGAACAGGTGTACCTTGAAAAGTACGCTAAAAGCTTAAATAGTATTGAGTCCGCCACACTCAAGCTGTTAGCTCAGTTCAGTGGCTCTGAAGACGACTTGCGCTATGTTAACGAAAGGTTATCAGAATCCTACCAGCGCCAATTTAACAAGCCACTTTATAGCGTTATTGATGAAATCCAGCAGTTGGCTGAAGCCGGCCGTTTTGACAAAACGGAATTCGATAAGATACTGATGGAATTATTGTCTGCTTACCAAAGAAAATTTACCGTGAGGTATGAAACTAAAGCGGATAAAGAGCTGGCAGTGGCGCATCAAACAATCAAAGATTTACAAGAACGGCATAAAAATCTGTCTAAAGAACTGCAGATTTCTCAGCAATCACTGGCAGAACGGGCAACGATTTTAGACAAAATAAAACTATTACTGCCTGACGTAGGGAAGAAAAATTAGCCCCTGCTCATTAACGGTTAAATAATTTTTCATAGTTCCTAGCGCTAATATCCGCGATTTTATCTATAGGCACCCCACGCAATTCAGCTACTTTCTCCGCGACGAACTTTACATAATTCGGATAATTTGGCTTACCACGCATAGGCACAGGAGCCAAATAGGGGGAGTCCGTTTCTATTAACAAACGATCAGCAGGAACTTTTTTTGCCACTTCTTGAACCTGCTGGGCATTTTTAAAGGTAACGATACCTGAAAAAGAAATATAAAAATCCAGGTCAAGTGCCTTTTTTGCCATCTCCCAGTCTTCGGTAAAACAATGCATCACGCCGCCCGCTTCGCTAGCAGATTCTTCTTGCATGATGCTAATCGTATCGTCTTTGGCGTCACGCGTATGAATGATAATAGGCTTGTTAATTGTTCGCGCCGCAGCAATATGATGTCGAAACCGCCGTTGTTGGCGATAGATATCGGCGTCGGCGTCTTTATCCAGTCTCGCATAATCTAGCCCCGTCTCACCAATCGCGACCGCCTTATCGCGCAAAGCCAAATCAATTAACTCCTGAACACTGGGGTCATGCCCCTCTTTTTCATTCGGGTGAACACCCACCGATATAGAAATTTTAGCTTGATTCGCCACCAAGTCTCGCATCACGGGGTAGTCTTCCAAATTAATCGACACGCAGAGCATATGATCGAGCAAATCTGCCTTTGTTGCAGCTAAATATTCATCAACACAATTCGAATAAGCGCTTAAGTCCACGCGATCTAAGTGACAATGCGAATCTATAAACATAATAAGGTCCTATTAAAATGAAAAACGGCCAATCTGGCCGTTAAAAACACGTAATCAAATAAGCGCTACATTGTGTGCGTTGATCTTCCTGAAGACGCTGATCCCGCCAGATACGTTTCTATTTTAGCGCGTGCAGCCCCACCATCTTGCTCGTTAAATTGCACCCCAACACCGTTAGTTCGAGAACCTTCGGCACCAATGGGTGTTATCCAGATAATTTTCCCGGCGACAGGTATACGTTCTGACTCACCAATCAAGCTCAGTAGCATAAATACTTCATCACCTAAGTTATATCTTTTGTTCGTTGGAATAAATAAGCCACCGCCCACAACAAAATCCATAAATGCCGCGTACAGGGCATTTTTATCCTTAATGGTTAAGGATAAAATTCCTTGATGCGTTTCATTTTCTTTCACACTCATGTAGTTAAGTACCTTCCTTGTTCGTTAGCGAATAGCAATGTATCGCGAATTCTTCAAGCATTAATTGTTGATTAACTTGACTTGACTCTAATTTAATTAGCTTAGCTAATAGCTCTAATAAGCTATGGATTCCTTCTAAGTGTAGCTTTTCTATCAGAACTTTCAAGTGAGTGACCAAATCAGCGTTCATTAAATAAGCACTTTCATGGCAATGCTCGTACTTTACAGCATCTGTCAGCCATGACGTTAACCATTTTAGAACAGGAAAATCCTTTATGGTAAAACATTTCTCGGCGAATAACAGGGGATCTAATCGACCCTTCATTAAACTTAAAAAATCCTCCAGCAAGGCGTCTCTTATTGCTAAAGCATTCTTTTGCCATAATTCATACGCAAGTATCGGAGAGTAGTTGGCTAAGCTAAGATACTCGCCCGCGTTATCGCAACCTAAATCCCCAAGCCATTGCTTTGCCTGTGAAAAATTAATGTCTTTCATTACGATCAGCTGACAACGGCTTCGTATCGTCGCGGGTATTCTAGATGGCTGGTGGGCGATAAGAACCAGACACGTATTATCACTCGGTTCTTCTAATGTTTTCAGTAAACTATTTGATGCCTGATGAAGTAAAGCATCAACAGGATCTAACACAACCATGCGGGGCTTTAGGTACTGACTATTCAGTGATAAAGTCGCACTAAGCTGGCGAATAACGTCTATACCAATGCTCGTTTTACCTTCCTCGGGAACCACGTGAAAGTAATCAGGATAACTTCCCGCCTTAAACAATAGACACGAGGCGCACGATCCACACGCCGCGCCATCAGGTTCCGCTGCAAGACAGATAACCCGATTGGCAAACGTCTGTGCAAAAGCCGATAAACCCAGGCCTTCACTTCCTACTAACATGATCGCACTGGGGAGTCTGTCCTGTTGTAAATAACGAGATAATTTATCCCCATAGTCTATTAACCATGGGTAAAAATGCTTTTCCACACTACTCATTAACGTTCAATACTTTATCTAAATGTTTGGCAATACTTTGTTGCACAAGTGCTATCGACTGAGAAGCGTCAACGACACAAAACCTGTTTGGCTCAGCCTTAGCCCTGTCCAAATAAACGGCACGTACATTTTCAAAAAAAACCTGTTGTTCAGACTCAAAACGGTCCGGCTCACTGCGCTTCGCTGCGCGCTGCAAACCAACTTCAACCGCTAAATCTAATAGCACCGTTTTATCTGGTGTTAACCCTTTTTGTACGAAATTCTCAATCCACGTAATATCCTGCATATTGAAGTGTCGCCCACCACCCTGGTAAGCGTAGGTTGCATCTGTAAAACGATCACAAACAACCCATTTGCCAGCCTGTAAAGCAGGCTTGATCACATGGTTCACGTGTTGCGCCCTAGCAGCAAACATCAGCAGCAGTTCTGCCTCGTTACAAAGCGACTCTTCATGGTGGTCTAACAGCAATGAGCGTATATCTTCAGCGATACTCGTGCCGCCTGGCTCTCTTGTTGTCAGCACCGTTTTGCCGGCCTTCTCAAGGTAACTGGCGATAAAACTCAAATTGGTAGATTTACCTACACCTTCCACACCTTCCAGGGTTATAAACTTGCCAACTTTCATTTATTTATATTCCGTTGATATTGATCGACCGCTGCATTATGTTGCTTAAGATTTTCTGAAAATACGTGCGTACCATCACCCTTCGATACAAAATATAAACTTTTTGTTTCAACTGGATGAAACACGGCCTGTATAGACTCTTTGCCAGGCATGGCTATAGGTGTCGGAGGTAAGCCATACCGTGTGTACGTGTTATAAGGAGTATCTTTTCGCAAATCACGGAACCTTATATCCCCTTTATAGCTATCCCCCATTCCGTAGATAACGGTCGGGTCAGTTTGTAGCTTCATTCCTATTTCAAGACGACGTAGAAACAGTCCGGCAATCCGTGTACGCTCATCAGCAACAGCGGTTTCTTTCTCCACAATAGACGCCAGAATAAGCGCGTCGTACACGGTTTTTATACTGGGCTTTTCGTCCCTTAGTGGCCAGGCTGAATTTACAAAAACTTGCATTGCACGATACGCCCTTTTGATAATCTCAGTATCGCTCGTATTTTTAATAAAAAAATACGTTTCGGGTAACAACAAACCTTCTAAATGTTTTTCAGGAATATCCATTATCTCGGTATAGTCAGCCATTTCCGCTTTAGCTGGCAACGTCACTTTAATCGCGGAATGCGCCTGAATATCTTTTAAAACCTCTCTAAAGGTTTGCCCCTCTATAATGGTCAGCGCGTATTGATTGACCTTTCCTTTAACCAAAAAATTCAAAATTTGAACCGGCGTTAAACCCGCAGAAAACTCGTACTCACCGGCCTGTATTTTATTTGCAGCGCCTTCAAATCGGACGAGCCATTTGAACCATCGGCCTTCAACTACTCCATGATCGCTCAAGGTAGAAATAATTTGATTCAGATTATGCCCTCTTGGAATGGTAACGGTAACAGAACCTGTTTGATCAGAAATATAAGAATTATTAATCGAGTGTTGGTACAGCATCCACAACCAGCCACCCGACAGGCTCAATACAATAATAGCTAACGCAAGAAGTCTTCTCATCGTTACTGGCACCTATCGTATTCAATCTGGCGCTGAGTATCTTCTAAAACACAATCCAGTGCCCATTTAGCGTACGCGCCTAGCTTTGCAGGCGAACGGCTTGCATTTATATTTATATTTATATTTATGCTATTAATAGCGCTCACGGGCAGTAAACTGTTCGTCATAAAAATCTCATCTGCATTTTTTATATCATCTAGCGTTAACTCAAGTTCTCTGCAATCAATTCCATCTTGCTTAGCTCGTTGAATCAGGAAGCAACGTATCACGCCTAGCACGCCACTATTATCCAGTTTAGGCGTCATTAAAACATCATTTTTTACCATGAACAGATTGCTCATCGTACCTTCTATCACTTTTCCATCTGTATCGAGCATCAGCCCTTCAACTCCGCTGTTATGGCCGAGTTCCCGTCGAGCTAAAATACGCTCTAATTGATTCAGGTGTTTTATGCCGGCTAATAAAGGTTGCTTGCTCAGCCTTGTTTCACATTGTATTAAAGCCATACTGGTTAAAGTGCGATTAACGGCGACGTTAGATGGACTAAATGAAATAACCCGTGTCACTGTCGGGCTATCCGATGGTAAGAACCCCCTCTCGCCAACACCACGCGATAGTACTATTTTTAAAACACCGTGTTGAAAACCGTTAACCAGCATCATGAGTTCATTGATAATCAATTCTGTATCTACAGCAGGGAAACCCAATACATCACAGCCTTTTTGTAAACGATCTAAGTGTGCGTCTAAAAAAATAGGACAGCCCGATTGTATTAAAATAGTTTCGAAAAGCCCGTCACCGTATTGAAAGCCCCTGTCGAACGGGCTGATCGTCTGCCCCAACTCACCATTGATTAAAAACTTAGGCTGCATGAATATTTAAAGCGTTCAGTATCGCTTTAGCTTTATGCCGGGTTTCTTGCAGTTCATTTTCCGCTGTAGAGTCCGCGACAATACCGGCACCTGTCCTGAAACTTATTTGCTCGCCACTGATGGTCAGCGTCCTGATCAGTATGTTCAGGTCAAGATCACCATTTTTATTGATATAACCCATCGAGCCCGTATATGCACCCCTTGACGTATTTTCTAACTCATCAATGATTTCCATACAACGAATTTTAGGGCAGCCTGTAATCGTCCCACCTGGAAAAACGGCCTTAATGATGTCGGTAGGGGTTACGTCAGCCAATAACTCTCCGCGTACATTGGATACTATATGATGAACTGCAGCGTAAGACTCAAGGCTCATATGTTCATCGACGTGAACCGACCCCGTCTGACAAACCCTGCCGAGATCATTCCGAATAAGGTCAATCAACATGATGTGTTCGGCATTTTCTTTTGAATTCACCAATAATTCGTCAGCGAGCTTTTTATCTACAAAATCATCATCGTTTCGCGGGCGTGTACCAGCGATAGGCCGCATTTGAACGATATGATCAGTACAACTGACTAGACGTTCTGGAGATGAAGAACAAATAACGCTATTACCAAAACGCGCCAGGCCCGCGAAAGGCGACGGGTTGTATTGTCTGAGCGCGCGATATATATCCAAATAATTCGTCTTATTTAATAACTGTCCCTTCCACTGACGCGATAAATTAACCTGAAAAGTATCCCCTTCGATTAAATAAGATTTAATTTTTTCTACGCCGTTAATGAATAAGGCAGGGTCGTCTTCTTCTAGTAGTACTTCAGGCCGCGTTGTTTCGTAATTATTATCGAGCCGTTGAAGATCAAACCAAACTTTATCAATTAGCGCCTCTTGACCTGTTTCACATACAATCCAGCAGGTTTTATCCTGATGTTTTTTGATAATCGCAACGGGGATTCGAACCGCACTGGCCACGGGTAAAGGACCATTAGTTTTAATCGTTGAAAGCCTGAACTCAATGGCAGCAATTAGTTCGTAACTTAGAAAAACGAACCAGCCACCGGTAAAAGGAAAGGAATTATCGATCGTCTTAGTGAGAGATTTTTTGAGATCGTGAAAGCGTTGATCAAATGTTGTAAAAAAACTTGAGTCATCAAGTTCGTAAGACTCTATTTTTTCACCAGGAAAGGCAAACAAAATATCGAAACCTGTATTTGTATCGTTTAAATGATGGCTTTCGAGTAGAAATGGGTATCGCTGAGGATTAAAGGCATGACAATTTAATAAATCGGTGTCAAACGGGATTTCTGCTTTAGAAAAACTCCCGCAATCTTTAAATACCAGAGTCACCTGGGGCTGATGATATTAAAATCGTTTAAATACAAGCGTGCCGTTGGTACCACCAAAGCCAAAGGAATTTGATACCACGACATCAATCTCCATTGGCCGAGCTTCATTCGGCACGTAATCTAAATCACAATCAGGATCTGGCGTAAATTGATTAATGGTCGGTGGCGCCACCTGGTCACGAATCGCCAGCACAGAGAAGACCGCCTCTGCCCCACCGGCTGCACCCAACATATGACCGGTCATCGATTTAGTTGAACTCATTGGTACGTCGTAGGCTTTATCACCCAATAATTTCTTCGCCGCTTGCGTTTCAGCAGCATCGCCAGCAGGCGTTGACGTGCCATGCGCGTTGATATAACTGATTTGTTCTGGATTTAATGAGGCGTCTTTTAGTGCGTTTCTCATACAGCGGAACGCGCCATCGCCATTTTTAGCTGGCATCGTCATATGAAAAGCGTCCGAACTCATGCCATAACCCGCTAATTCAGCATAAATAGTTGCACCGCGCTTTTTAGCGTGTTCCAACTCTTCCAGCACAAGAACACCCGCACCATCACTTAACACAAAACCGTCGCGATCCTTGTCCCAGGGTCTACTGGCTGTTTCTGGCGAGTCATTGCGACGAGATAAAGCACGAGCCGATGAAAAACCACCGTATGACGTAACCGAAGTCGCCATCTCTGCGCCACCTGCGACCATGACATCAGCGTCACCGTATTGAATAATTCGCGCTGCATCACCAATATTATGAGCGCCTGTAGTGCAGGCCGTGACAATAGCGAAGTTAGGGCCTTTTAGGCCTCTCAATATAGAGAGATTACCCGAGATCATATTGATAATGTTGGACGGTACGAAAAAAGGAGAAATTTTTCTTGGCCCGCCCTTTAGAAAACTATCGTAACCCGATTCGATACCGGAAATACCACCAATGCCGGCACCAATTGCAACGCCAACTCGCTCTGCATTGTCGTCGGTTACCTGAATACCTGAATCATCTAATGCTTGCATACCCGCTGCAACGCCATAATGAATAAAGGGATCCATTTTTTTGGCGTCTTTAGGTGACATGTAGTCGTTAACGTCAAAATTCTTTACGGCCCCACCAAAATTTGAAGGAAAGGCCGTCGTATCAAACCGAGTAATAGGGGCGATACCACTAATACCGTTTAGTATATTAGCCCACGACTCAGGAACATTACCACCGACGGGTGATATTAACCCTAAGCCTGTTACAACAACTCGACGTTTAGACACTAATTTGACTCTCTAAAATAAAAACAAGCACGGTTTAATCAATAAACCGTGCTTTGTAAGTAAGAAATTGATTTATTCTGCGTTATTATTAACGTAATCAATCGCTTGTTGAACTGTTGTGATACCTTCCGCTTGTTCATCTGGGATTTCACATTCAAATTCTTCTTCTAGAGCCATCACTAATTCAACCGTGTCTAATGAATCTGCACCTAGATCATCAATAAACGAAGCTTCATTCGTTACTTCTTCTTCTTTTACACCCAACTGTTCGGCAACGATTTTTTTGACGCGTTCTTCAATGTTACTCATTTTTGTATATCCTCAATTTTTTATGAACCGCAAGCAATGCTCGCGAAAGCCGTATTATATTGATAAATCATTCATTATTAAACGTTTCTGTTTAATTAACGTTTATTCTAAATTACCAATAGTAGAAAAATAATATTTTTTTAAAAGTAAATCAATAAGTTAAATTTAAAACTTAAACTAAATAATTACAAGTTAGCTCATGTACATTCCGCCATTAACGTGCAATGTTTCACCACTTATATAGCCCGCTTTGTCAGAACATAAAAATGAAACTGCATTTGCAATTTCTTCTGGCTGCCCTAATCGTCCTAGCGGTATTCCTTGTAATAGCGCTGTTCGTTGTTCTTCGGCCAATGCTTTGGTCATATCCGTATCAATAAAACCCGGGGCGACGACATTAACCGTTATATTCCTTGATCCCACTTCTTTCGCCAATGACTTGCTAAACCCGATGACACCCGCTTTAGCAGCCGCATAATTAGCCTGGCCAGCGTTACCCGTTACTCCAACAATCGAGGCGATACTTACGATACGGCCTTTTTTATTTTTCATCATGCCTCTTAAGCATGCTTTGCTGACGCGAAAGATAGAGCTTAGGTTGGTCGCAATAATATCGTCCCACTCGTCATCTTTCATTCTGAGCATCAGGTTATCCCTGGTAATACCAGCATTATTAATGAGTACCGTCGGCACACCCACAGTATCCGTAATTTCTTTTATAACAGACTTGATAGAATCAGCATTACTGACGTCTAAACACAAGCCTTTACCCAACTCAGATAAATAACTCGATATTGCATTAGCGCCCGCATCAGTGGTTGCTGTGCCAATGACATAAAAACCATCGCTTGCTAATTGTTGAGCTATCGCCTTACCAATGCCTCGGCTGGCACCCGTCACCAGCGCAATTGTTTTATCACTCATAAAAGTGCTCCTAAGGTGTTATTCAACGAGCGTTCATCACCTAGTGAATAAAGCTCTAATGATTTGTCTATTCTTTTATTTAAACCCGTTAGCACTTTACCTGGACCGCACTCTACTACCGTAGTGACCTTATGGTTAACGAGGGTTTCAATTGTTTCCGTCCATCTAACTGGCGTATAAAGCTGCTTGCCAAGAGCCTGTTTAATGCCGTCTGCATCGTGGTGTTCTGCGACGTCCGTATTATGTATAACTGATATTTCTGGCGTTGCAAAATCAATACTGGTCATTACATTCAATAATTTCTCTGACGCTGGTAGCATCAATTCACAATGTGAAGGAACACTCACCGGTAATGCCAGCGCTCTTTTTGCACCCTGCGCTTTAGCTAGCTCAATCGCACGATTAACCGCAACCGTGTTACCAGCAATAACGACTTGCCCAGGCGCATTAAAATTAACCGCCGACACTACGTCGCCCTCGGCAGCTTGCGCACAAATATCTATTAATGTTGTCACCTCAAGCCCTAAAATAGCTGCCATTGCGCCCTCTCCTTCTGGTACTGCCTGCTGCATAAAACGCGCGCGTTGTTCAACCAGCTTAACGGCGTCAACAAAACTCAGACTGTTCGCACAAACTAGCGCCGTATACTCGCCTAAACTATGCCCTGCCATCAAGCTGGGAACTAAAGCTGACTGGCTACGCCACACGCGCCAAAGCGCTACGCTTGCAGTAAGAACCAGCGGCTGCGTGTTCTGAGTAAGATTAAGTTCTTCGACCGGACCTTGTTGCGCTAATCGCCATAAATCACGCCCTAATACCTCGGACGCTTCATCGAAGGTTATTTTGATTTGATCGTACGTGGCCGCAAGATCACCCAGCATGCCTACGGCTTGAGAGCCTTGACCTGGAAAGACAAAAGCTAAAGAATTGATTGCCATAATAAATTGTTATCTAAAATCAAAAGGGGTTACATTTTAACTAATGCTGAACCCCAAACAAATCCGCCGCCAAACGCTTCCATAAGAACCGTTTCACCCTTTTTTATCCGTCCATCTCTAACGGCCTTGTCAAGCGCTAATGGAATAGAAGCCGCAGAGGTATTCCCCTGTTCTTCAATCGTGACGACAACTTTCTCCATTGGCATATTGAGCCTCTTAGCAACCGACGAGATGATTCTTATATTGGCTTGATGCGGTATCAGCCAGTCAACATCAGACTTCAGTAAACCGTTAGCCTGTAATGTTTCGTCGACGATACGATCTAAGGTTTTAACAGCCACTTTATATACGTCATTACCCTGCATCGTCATGAATGCCTGGTCGCCATCGTGTTTTTGGCCTTGAATCGGGTTATTAACGTAAAGCAGGTCTTGATATTGCCCATCAGAATGTAGGTGTGTAGACAATATACCCTGTTCTTCAGAGGCCTCAACGACCACAGCACCTGCACCATCTCCAAAGATGACGCAAGTTCCACGGTCCGTGTAATCTAATAACCTTGAATTTGCTTCGGAGCCAATCACAAGCGCTTTTTTAGCACCCCCAGCCTTTATAAACTGGTGCGCAATACCCAAAGCATAAATAAAACCCGAACAGGCCGCTTGAACGTCAAACGCTGCGCAATCGCCCACGCCTAATTTAGTCTGTAACAGACAGGCCGTACTTGGGAAGATTCTATCAGGAGAGCTGGTAGCTACAATGATCAGGTCTATCTCAGTCGCTTCAAGACCAGCTGCTTGCAATGCATTATTAGCCGCAATTTCAGCCATGCTAGACGTTGTTTCGTGCTCAGCGATGACATGACGCTGCCTTATCCCCGTACGAGCATAAATCCACTCATCAGACGTATCTAAAATAGATTCGAAGTCTTTATTGGTGATAACCTTTTTTGGTAAGTAACTGCCGGTACCCGTTATTTTTGCATTTAACATTCAACCACGCCTTACTGCTGAATTATTCTTACTTAGTAAAACTCGAAAGACTCAGCACCGCTGGGCCTTCAACTAATTAATCTTTATCAGCAACCACTTGTTCGCCACGATAAAAACCATCGGCGCTAAGGTGATGACGCAAATGAACTTCGCCCGTTGTTGGCTCAATTGATAAGGTTTGCGATTTCAACGCATCATGTGAACGACGCATGCCACGCTTTGAACGTGATTTTTTACTTTTTTGTACGGCCATCTCAAATTCTCCAGAGAATTAATGTTTCTTTAAACTTTTAAGCACTTCAAACGGATTTTTCTTTCTATCCGGTTCAAGCGAAAAATCTTTACTTGCACTGTTTTTGGGTAAATCAATTGGACAAATTTCGTGCCTCGCAAAATCAGGAAGCACAATAACAACCTCGTCTTCAACGACCTCACTTATAGACAAACGTTCACCATCTAATAAATAAGGCTCGTATCCATCTGGCAGCAAATTGACCTGTGACACATCATTAATGATGGCCAGTTTGACTTCAATATCAACAGGAAATTCTATCGACCCCAGACAAGCTACGCATTGTAACACGAGATTAGTAGAAATCCGACCCGTTAAAACAACAAATTTACCTACTTTCGAAAACTGTAAATTTGCTTTAATAGGATCACTAGATGATTCAATATCACCTTGTATTCTTTGCAGTTTTTCGTAAACCAGCTCGCCAGAAATTTCACGTTCCTGGGTGGCGCATAAGAAAGGATCGACTTCTATCTGTAAGGTATGACTCATATGTAGGTAAAATAGCGTTAATTCAACAGGTGTATTATATGAAAAATCAGCCCAAATTAGTATTAGCTTCGAGCTCTGTATTCAGAAAGGCATTATTAAAAAAGATTTATTCAAACTTTGAGGCCGCCTCACCTGATATAGATGAAGCAGCACAGGAGAATGAAACACCACAGTCCCTTGCGACACGATTGGCCTACGAAAAAGCCAGCGCACTCAGCGAAGCCTTCCCTGATCACTTCATTATAGGCTCAGATCAGGTGGCTATGCTAGGTGACACTCAATTAACAAAGCCTGGTTCACACGATAAGTGTGTCGAGCAATTATCATTATCTTCTGGAAAGATAATTACTTTTTATACCAGTGTATGCGTATTAAACTCAAAAACTAATACATTTTCTTCCGACCTGGATACCTGCAAAGTGCATATGAAACAGCTATCTACTGAAGAAATTGAGCACTATGTTTTACGCGACAAACCCTATGGTTGCGCAGCCGCCTTTAAATCAGAAGGCCTGGGTATTGTTTTATTTGAAAAAATAGAAGCTGACGATCCCAACGCCCTGGTTGGTTTGCCGCTGATAAAATTAACGAAGCTATTAAGCAACATGGGCTGCAAGGTTCTTTAAGACTCGCCTAATAACTCAATCAAGTAACCATCAGGATCCTTAACGAACGCTAAAACAGTTGTTCCACCTTTCATCGGGCCCGCTTCGCGAACGATCTCACCGCCTTTTTGCCGAATCAGTTCACAGCTATCATAAACATCGGCGACCGCGACCGCTATATGACCAAAAGCATTGCCCATGTCGTAGACATCAACATCCCAGTTATGCGTTAGCTCTATAACCGCACCCTCCTTTTCCGGTTTAAAACCTACAAAAGCAAGGGTAAAACGCCCCTCCTGGTAGTCTTTACGTCTTAATAATTCCATCCCGAGCACGTCGGTATAAAAGCGAATCGACTGATCCAAATCACGAACTCGTAACATCGTATGAAGTAATCGCATGCCTTCTCCTTGTTATAGCTAATTGCTATAGACTTTTATTGTCGCTCAAATAATATTGATAGTGCTTAACCACGCGCTTTACGTACGTTTGCGTTTCCGGATAAGGTGGGATTTTATTGCCATATTTAGCTACCGCTGACTCACCCGCATTGTATGCCGCCAGGGCCAACCTAATATCAAATTTAAATAACTCCAGCAAATGTCTTAAATACCGAGTGCCGCCACTAACATTTTGCGCCGGATTATTGCGGTTTGTAACGCCAAAACGTTCTGCGGTATTCGGCATTAATTGCATCAAACCCACCGCGCCCGCTCTAGAAATTGCGCGCTGATCGTAAGCCGATTCTGCGTGAATTACCGCCATTACCAACGCTGAATCAACCTTATGCTTTTTAGCCTGTTGACGTATTAGCGGGGTCAGTTTGCGCCGATTCCGCTCAAACTGCCGATAAGCAACCGTGCCCTTTTTAGGCGTACGCATTATAAGTTTGTAATCTCGACCTTCCGGTTTATCGGTAAAAAACACACGTCCTTGCTGGTCAATCTTCTTATACAGGTCCGCCTGCGCCACTGAAGCACACAGTAACGAAATTAATAGCGGTGAAAGAAAGCGCAATACGATCATTTAATATCTTTAGTCAATGAAGCATAAAAAATCACGAGGTTTACAACATCATAATGCATCCTCATTAATAAGGTGAAGATGAAAACTAAATGATACAGCAGAATGTTAATACGTGAACCGGATCACAAAAATACGCACAACATTTAAGTTAGCTGCCAAATTTTGAATATATTTCATTAAAAAATAAAACTTGTACTATTATTGAACTCAAATGTGCCCGGTAGGTGCAAAAAAACAAATTCAGGAATTAATATGCTACATCCAGAAGAGCCTAAACAAGCCGCCGAATACTTGAGACAGCTCATCCCTATGCTATCGCAACAAAATTTAGCACCTACCCCCGTAAATTATGCCGTTTTTTATAGCTATCTATCTGGTAGTTCGCGAGCGCTCAATGAAGTCATCGATAACACGATCAGTGAGAAGAAAGGTTTCACCTTAGTCAAAATGCTCGAATTATACGAAAAGTACGTAAATGGCTCAGTCACCATTGAGCAGCAAAATAAAATCCAGCAAGCCTTAGAAAAAGTTATGTCGGAAGCTACCGATGAAATAGCACATGTTAATAATGAAGCTTGTGGCTACGACGCAGCTCTACATAAGCATACCGAAGCCTTATCCTCTAGTAATGATCCACAAGCCGCTTCGCTTATTATGCAACAAATTTTACAAGACACGCGGGAGATGGTTAAAAGCAATCTTGAAATGCAAGCTCGTATGCAAGAAGCCAACGCCGACATCGCTAAAATGAAATTAGAGATAGAGGCCGTAAAAGAAACCTCTGAAAAAGACGCTCTCTCGGGCCTTTACAACAGGTCGGCTTTTGATAAAAAAGTAGCCTCGCTTATCGATACTAAAGAGCTAGCAAAGGCGTCATTAGTAATGATCGACATCGATCATTTCAAGCGTATTAACGATAATTTTGGCCATCTAATCGGCGACAGGGTAATTCGCTACGTCTCCGCATTGCTAAAACAAATAGTAGGAAACGAGCATCATATCTCACGGTTTGGCGGCGAAGAATTTGCCATTATCCTATTAAACCAGCCCCTTACCGACGTGGTGCAACTAGTTGATAAAGTACGCGCCGCTATGGGCAACAGTAAACTTCAGAGAAAAGGCAGCGGGGAAACTATTGGCAAAGTCACTCTCTCGGCAGGTGTTACTGCACTTAAAGCCGGCGATAGCATTGAGTCTTTTATTGATCGTGCCGATCAGGCTCTATATGGCGCAAAAGAAACGGGTAGAAATAAAGTATCCGTATCTAAATAAATTTAATTAAACTGATCACACACTGAAAGGGGCTCATTTTATGAGCCTTTTCTTTACCCTGTATGTCGCCAGCGTGCCAGCAGATACGCCAAATATCAAAAGTACCGACAAGTGTGGCAAAACATAAGAAACTTCACCGCCGCTCATTAATGGACGCACTAAAGAAATAGCGTGATACAAGGGTAGTGATCTGGCTAACCATTGAACCATTTCTGGCAAGCTATCTATTGGAAAAAAAACGCCACTCAATAGCACCATTGGGGTAATAAACAGCGTCGTGTAGTAAAGAAAAAAATCATAACTTCTGGCACTCGATGTAACCAATAGCGCTAACGAGGCAAAACACAAGCCCGTTAAAAAAGCGACTGGCAAGATAAAGATAGCCCAACCATCTGCAACAAGCCCTAATGCCGTTGCCACAATTAAAATCGCACTGACACTAATCAGACTTTTTGTAGCCGCCCAGAGAATTTCACCGAAAACCACCTCGCCAACACTCACCGGCGTGGACATCATACCCAACCAGGTATGCTGAACGTCCATTCGCGTGTAGGCAGAATACATACCTTCAAAACTGGCTGAGTTAACGGCGCTAGTACAAATAACACCCGAGGCCAAAAAGGCCATATAAGAAAGCCCCTGAACTTCGCCGACAAACTGACCTAAACCATAGCCTAGCACTAATAAATACAACAACGGCTCTCCAAAATTACCCATCAGTGAAGGCCCGGCAAGCTTACCCCAAACACGAATATTACGCGTCCAAATGGCCGCGCTACGAGATAAAAAAAGCATGCCCTGAGCAATTTTATTCACGGAGGTCTCGTCCTGTTAATTTAATAAAAACATCTTCTAGGTTCGCGGGCCTAAATAAATAATCGTCGTGAGCCCCTTGTTCAAGTATCTCCAGCGCGTGTTTTAATTTATCGCCATAAAAAAAGCTAATATCACCTGATTGTTCAAACCGCTCAATAGACTCATCCTGTTTCAACAGTTCAATTAGCTCGTCAGTGGCCGCGTGCACTTCGAGCACGTGCGTTTCTATTTCGTCTTTTATAAGTTGTTTAGGCGGCGCATCGGCCATAATTTTCCCGTGATCCATCACCATCACGCGATCGCACAAGCGCTCAGCCTCTTCCATATAGTGTGTGGTAAGAATCAGCGTTAAACCCTGCTTTTTTAACTCGCGAAGCTTTTGCCAAATTGATTGGCGAGCTTGCGGGTCTAAACCCGTGGTTGGTTCGTCTAAAATCAATATCCTGGGTTTGTTAATTAATGCTCTAGCCAAGGTTAAACGTCGCTTCATACCGCCCGACAGCTCAGAAATCTTACTGTCTGCCTTATCTTGTAACGATGCAAACTCAAGTAATTCCACTATTCGTTGCTTTAAAACCGTTTTCGAAATACCAAAAAATCGCCCGTACACGTACAGGTTTTCTTGCACGGTAAAATCGGGGTCTAAATTATCCATCTGCGGCACCACGCCAACACACTCCCGAATAGATGACGCGTTATCTGGCATCGACAGCCCCATTATCGTTAGCTCTCCGCTGTCTATAGGGCAATGCCCAATAAACATTCTCAAGGTCGTCGTTTTACCAGCACCGTTGGGACCTAAAATTCCACAAAAACACCCCGCATAGATGGAAAGACTTAGTTTATTGACAACGGCTTGGCCATTATAAATCTTACAAAGGTCTATAGATTGAACGATGGGTGGTTGAGAAGTAACAACTGTCATTGGAGTGGATTTTAACAAATTCAAATTTGAGCGGTATTATAACCTCGCATTTTATAAACAAATAAATATTTTATATAGGACATATAATTCATTAAGTTAGAGCATTAAAGTGAATTACTTTATTAGATTACTAATGGTTTCAAAATCAACGAATTCAGACCCTAATCTGTAACATAAGTTAAAAATTATTTCGTTATAGCTTTCCAGCGATTAAAGTCGCCGAGAACGTCAACGTCCCATAAGGTCGGTAATAATTCATGCGTTAGTCCCAAGCGACCAAACGATAAAATCGTATTTTTTAACACCCTACTATTACCCCAATTAACGCCATAAAACATCTTCTCGTGTACCTTCTTACCGCCTAGCAACACAAAGCCGCCATCTTCAGCTGGCCCCAATACCATATCAGCCAGATCCAACGAATCAAATGCGGCAGATAAATAGCCTTCTGTAAAAACTGGGCAGTCGGAGCCAATCAACACCACCTTTCGGTGCGTTCTAAGTCCTTGCGTGAGTGCGTTTCGCATACGATCACCTAAATCATCGCCGGATTGGTCATGCAAAACAAAACCAAGCCTCGCTGAACATTCTAAAAAGAAATCGTCTTGGCTATCTGGAGCGCACCATAATTCGGTGTTGTATCCGCACCGTGCTGCTAATTTAAAGGTTTTTGCCAGCAAGTCTACATACGCATCACACGCGCCTTGCACACCTAAACCAGCTATCAATCGGGTTTTAACGAATCCCGGAACGGGGGCTTTAGCAAAAATTTGCAGTAACTTTTCGGGCATGTGTTTTTATTAATCTTGTGAATTTAAAGCCAATTTATTGTTTGCCGATTTTATCCTAATCGCTAATCCCCTATACTATCAAGCTTATCGCTAATACTTGAGAACACCCGCTAATAATATGAACCCCGATTTAGCTCAGCTTCAGGCTTACCCGTTTGAAAAGCTTGCCCGTCTTAAGCACGGCATAACAGCACCTACGCAACTTCAGCATATTGCCTTATCTGTCGGCGAACCCAAGCACCCAACACCTCAAGTCATATCGGAAGCATTGCTCGAACATTTGCATACGCTGGGCCAATACCCAACGACCAGAGGGCTTGATGCATTACGTCAAAGCATCGCTGCGTGGCTAAGCCAACGCTTTGCGATCAATTTAGATCAACTAAACCCCGACAGCCAGATTTTACCGGTTAGCGGTACGCGCGAAGCCCTGTTTTCGTTTGCGCAGTGCATTATTGATAGAACGACTCCTGCCCTTGTAGCGATGCCCAACCCTTTTTATCAAATATATGAGGGTGCAGCTCTACTAGCCGGTGCACAGCCTTATTTTATTAATTGTGATGAAAAAAACGGCTATTTACCCGATTACGACAGCGTTAGCTCTGAGACCTGGGAAAAGTGCCAATTGCTGTATATCTGTAATCCAGGCAACCCGAGTGGTGCCACGCACGATGAACAGCAGCTCAAGCGCCTAATCGAACTGGCGCATCGCTTTGATTTTATTATAGCTGCCGATGAGTGCTACTCAGAAATTTACACCACTGGTCAGGCCAAACCATTAGGTTTACTCGAAGTCAGTCAGCGCATGGGGAATCATGAATTTTCTCGTTGCGTAGTTTTCCATAGTTTATCAAAACGTTCTAATGCACCCGGTTTGCGTTCGGGTTTTGTCGCCGGTGACGCGAAAGTTCTTAGCAACTATTTCAGCTACCGAACCTACCACGGCTGCACACTCCCCCCCCCCTCACAATACGCGAGCATAGCGGCGTGGAACGATGAGCAGCACGTGCAAAAAAACCGCGCACTGTATACGCAAAAATTCAACGACGTATTAAATATTATAAGCACTAGCCTTGATGTTAAAGCACCCGACGCGGGGTTTTATTTATGGGCCAAGACGCCCATTTCAGATATTGAATTTGCCCGTAAACTGTTTGAGCAACAACATATCACCGTTTTACCAGGCCAATACCTTTCACGTGATACTAATCGGGGTAATCCTGGGCTTAATCATGTGCGTATGGCTCTGGTCGCCGACGTTGAAGAATGCGTCGAGGCCGCGAATAGAATAAAATGCTTTTTACAAACTCTTTAGATTTTAAAACATAGGAAAAAAACATGAACCAACTTGAAACCATCATCAATGACGCCTTTGACAAGCGCGCTGACTTTAACGCGTCAACCGTCTCTGCAGAAATTCGCAATGCCGTGACTAGCTCACTTAATTTACTAGATAGCGGCGAAGCGCGAGTCGCTGAAAAACAAAATGGCGATTGGGTGGTGAATCAATGGCTGAAAAAAGCCGTCCTGTTATCCTTCAAAATCAACGACAACCGCCCTATGGATGGCGGGGCAACGCAGTATTACGATAAAGTTGAATCTAAATTTGCCAACTATAGCGAAGAGGATTTTGTCAAAGGCGGAATGCGCGTCGTGCCTCCGGCGGCTGTTAGAGCCGGCTCATACATCGCACCTAACGTGGTATTAATGCCATCGTACGTCAATATTGGCGCCTATGTTGATAGCGGCACGATGGTCGATACCTGGGCGACGGTTGGTTCATGCGCGCAAATTGGCAAAAACGTTCATCTATCAGGTGGCGTTGGCATTGGTGGCGTACTAGAACCTTTACAAGCTGGCCCCACCATCATTGAAGACAATTGCTTTATCGGCGCTCGCTCTGAAGTGGTTGAAGGCGTTATCGTTGAAGAAGGCGCCGTAATTTCAATGGGCGTTTACATCGGCCAGAGCACCAAAATTTATAACCGTATGACCAGCGAAACGACCTATGGTCGTGTACCAGCTTACTCAGTTGTTGTGCCTGGCAATTTACCCTCTGCTGATGGCAGCCATAGTTTATACGCCGCGATTATTATCAAAACAGTGGATGAAAGAACCCGCAGCAAAGTGGGCTTGAACGAGTTATTAAGAGATTAAAGTGGCCGTCGTTTTATACGGTATTAAAAACTGCGACAGCATTAAAAAAGCACGCCTATGGCTTGCTGATAATGCTGTCGAGTTTCAGTTTCATGACTATCGAAAAGATGGTCTAAATCCGGACCTGTTAGCAAGGCTCGAATCGACATTTGGCTGGGAAGCCATGATCAATAAGCGTGGTACCACCTGGCGCCAACTACCTGATGAAACTAAAACTGCGATCAATAAGGATTTAGCGCTGAAATTAATGACAGAAAACCCTGCTATTATTAAACGCCCTATTCTCGATACCGGAAAATCACTTGAATTAGGTTTTTCTAATAACGCATACCAACAAATTTTTTCTTTATGAGTGACACACTAGCACTGACCAAAGAACTACTGAAAAAAGTATCTCTAACGCCTGATGACGCGGGCTGTATGGATTTGATGGCGGATTATTTACAGCAACGAGGCTTTATTATTGAGTGGATGAACGTTGCCGACACCCGAAACCTATGGGCAAGGCGTGGAACTGAATCGCCTGTTTTTGCCTTTGCTGGCCATACCGACGTTGTACCAACCGGACCACTAGAAGAATGGAATACACCGCCTTTTCAACCGACCATTAAAGACGGTTTATTATACGGACGCGGCGCGGCAGATATGAAAGGAAGCCTGGCCGCGATGTTAACCGCCTGCGATACTTTTGTATCTAAACACTCCGAACATAAAGGATCCATTGCCTTATTAATCACCAGTGATGAAGAAGGCCTGGCAACCGGCGGCACCGTAAAGGTGATGGAAACACTGAATAACCGCAACGAAAAAATCGATTACTGCATCGTTGGCGAACCGACCAGTCATAAAGTATTTGGCGATATGGTACGCGTTGGACGACGCGGTTCTATCAATGGTTACTTAAGCCTGTTCGGCAAACAGGGTCACGTAGCCTATCCTGAATTAGTTGAAAACCCCATTCACGCCCTATCCCCTATTCTTAGCGGTTTAACGCAGGAGAAATGGGATAATGGCAATGAATATTTTCCAGCCACGAGCTTTCAAATTTCGAACATTAATGCCGGTACCGGCGTCGAAAATGTCGTTCCAGGACAATTAAAACTGGTCTTTAATTTACGTTTTTCCAGTGAGCTAACCCCCGAAGACATTAAAAGTCGAGTGACCTATATCGTCGACCAAAATTCTGATAATTATGAACTGAGCTGGCAAGTATCGGGGCTTCCATTTATAACCGAGCGCGGCGAACTCAGTGCGGCGGTAGAAAAAGCACTACTTGAGGTAACGGGTAATACACCCATTTTATCGACCGCAGGTGGCACATCCGATGGACGCTTTATTGCACCAGGTGGTGCTCAGGTCATTGAGCTTGGCCCCATTAACGAGACCATTCATAAAATAAATGAGTGCGTCAATGTTAAAGATTTAGATTTATTATCGACCAGTTACAGCAAAATACTAGAGAATATTTTACTTTAATAAAACTATATAACATATTGAATATAAAATAAATATTATGAATAATCATTTTGATTTTATTGCCATCGGTGGTGGCAGTGGTGGAATAGCGGGTGTTAACCGAGCGGCGATGCACGGCGCTAAATGCGCCATTGTTGAACAGGCCCGTTTAGGTGGTACTTGCGTCAATGTTGGCTGTGTACCGAAGAAAGTCATGTGGCACGCCGCGTCAATCGCAGAGACGCTGCATTCGTCAAAAAACTATGGTTTTGACGTCTCGCTCAAACGGTTTGACTGGTCTACGCTAAAGCAGAATAGAGACGCTTACATAAAGCGCCTTAACGGCATATACGCATCAAATTTAACAAAAAATACGGTTCATCAAATCGAAGGCACCGCTACATTCATCGATGAACATACCATTCAAGTGGGTGATCAGCGCTTCACGGCCGATCGCTTTCTTATCGCAACCGGTGGAAAACCTTCTATTCCAGATATTCCTGGCGCGCAATACGGCATTGCATCCGACGGTTTTTTTGAGCTAACAACTCAACCGAAGAAAGTCGCTGTCGTCGGCGCTGGATTTATCGCGGTTGAGCTGGCTGGCGTTTTTCAATCCTTAGGTACACAGGTCAGCTTGATTATTCGAGGTGAGCAACCGCTACGCCAATTCGACCCAATGCTCGGCGAAGAATTGATGAGTGCTATGCAGCAGCAAGGCATTCAACTCGAGAGTCAAGCAACAGCGACATCGATTGAAAAAATCGCTTCCGGCCAATTTCTTATCCATACTGAAAAAGGTCCTATTGATGGGCTATTCGATGAGATTATATGGGCTATTGGGCGCACTCCCAATACCGATTCACTTAGTATAGAAAAAACAGGTATTAGCCTTGATAAAAAAGGTTTTATCAGCACCGATGAATGGCAAAAAACCTCGCAAAATCATATTTTTGCCGTTGGTGACGTCACTGGTCGCGCCGCTTTAACACCCGTCGCTATTGCAGCTGCGAGAAGACTCAGTGATCGCCTTTTCAACGGCCAAACTGACCGCAAACTCGACTACAGCCTTATTCCAAGCGTGATATTTTCGCATCCACCGATTGGCACTGTTGGTTTAACCGAGCAACAAGCGAGAGATCAGCACGATAAAGTAAAGGTTTACAGTTCGACTTTCACACCGATGACTCAGGCTTTTTCTGAGGTAAAACAAAAAACCAATATGAAATTAGTCACTATCGGCGATGACGAAAAAATAGTCGGCTGCCATCTATTTGGCGAAAGCGCCGATGAAATGCTTCAAGGTTTTGCCGTAGCGATTAAAATGGGTGCACGCAAGGTGGACTTTGACGACACCATCGCCATCCATCCCACCAATTCGGAAGAACTGGTGACGATGACCTAGTTAGGCCTTACCTTTACGCCTTATCTCGCCCACTTCAAACGCGGCTAATTGCTCGGCCGTTGCACGCAATTGGAATTTATCCTTCCACTCGGCGTACGTCATACCATAAACCACTTCTCTTGCTGCATCATAGTCTATATCAACACCGCGCTGTTTTGCTTCGGCCATATACCACTTTGAAAAACAGTTCCGGCAAAAATCAGCTAAATTCATCAGCTCAATATTTTGTACGTCCGTATGCGTTTGAAAGTGCTTGATAATGCGTCTAAACGCGGCGGCTTCTATTTCTAATTGTGTTTGTTTATCCATGATAGTTCTCCGTTTACGGTAAATGGGGTCTTTCCAGATACTCATGTGATTGCATTTCTTTCAAGCGACTAACGGTCCGTTCGAACTGAAAGGCCAATTTTTTGCCTTGATATAATTGCTCCGCTGGCGCTTCGGCAGATAACACCAGCTTGACATTATGCGCGTACAATTCATCGACCATATTAATAAAGCGGTTTGCCAGGTCATTATTTAACTCATCCATCACGATAACGTCAGACAACAGAACGGTATGAAAACAGCGTGATATTTCGATGTAATCAGCCGCACCACGCGGGATATCGCAAATCACCCCAAAATCAAACCAGACCACACCTTCAGCGCACTGTTTAACTGCCACTTTACGGCCTTCCAGATCTAGACTTGATGCAAATTCAATATCTACCGCGGTCATATGTTTAAACAAGTTCATCAGCAGCACATCCGCCTGGTCATCGAGCGGCGAATGATAAATCTCTGCCTGCTCCAGTTCGCGCAAACGGTAATCAGTCCCGCTATCTAGCTTTAACACGTCACAATGCACTTTTAAAGCGGCGATTGCGGGAAGAAAACGGGCGCGCTGCAAGCCCCCTTGATATAAACCATCTGGTTCGATATTAGACGTGGCAACCAGACATATCCCGCGCTCAAATAATGCTTCAAACAAACGCCCTAGGAGCATCGCATCTGTTATATCTGAAACAAAAAACTCATCAAAACAAAGTACTCGGCAATTGCCTACAAGTTGATCGGCGACGGTTTGCAAAGGATCGGACACCATCTTTAGCTCAGCCAACTGACGATGAACCTTTTGCATAAAACGATGAAAGTGTGTGCGACGTTTTTCTTTAAACGGTAGCGAGTCGAAAAAAACGTCCATTAAATAGGTTTTGCCTTGCCCCACTCCGCCCCATAAATATAAACCCCGCGTAGCAATACGTTTTGACCCTGTTGTTCGTGGCATGAACTTAGAAAAGAACCCTCTGGGCTGTTTTTGCTGACTTTCAAGTGGCAAGATTAATTCATTGAACAAATCGTTGAGCCTATGAATAACGGCTTCCTGCGCAGCATCCTGGATAAACCCGTTCTGTTGCTGATCTGCCAAATATCGTTCTAATGGATTCATAGTGAAAACTAATTAATTGTGTTAGATTATCTCGGTCAAATGAAATACGTCACACAAGAATTGATGCAACGACTATTATATTAGCCGCCATTGTAACCATTATCGCCCATGAATATTCAAGCAAATCTGCCAGCCCTTAACTTAGTAACGCCATCTAAGAACGCTACAAACCGGCAGCTCTCTGCAAATGAAAAAATTGACCGTAACCCGTCTGATAACACCCGGGCCAATGATCAATTAACTCGTAAAAAAGTCCCTGCTTCAGCGTTTCTAGATCAGGTAGAATCGCTCGGTAAAAGCAGGAGTTTAGAGCTTAACTCAAGCATTATTGACAGCAAACACAAAAAATCAATTCAATTTTATTTGGATACTCAATCATTAACTAATCAAGACCTTCGCGACGAGCTACACGAACAGCTCGGCGTTGACGTTTTAGCTTAAGCCCCCAAACCTTATTCCGATGAAATTCATTACCGATTTTTTTCCTATTTTACTGTTTTTTATTGCCTATAAATGGCAAGGCATTTACATCGCAACCATGGTTGCGATGGCCGCTTCGTTTATGCAGGTCGGCTTATATTGGCTAAAAAATCGTCGTTTTGAATCTAGCCACTTAATGACTTTAATTATTATCGTTATTTTCGGCGGTGCTACGCTTTATCTGCAAGATGAAACGTTTATAAAATGGAAGCCGACGGTCATTAACTGGCTGTTTGCTTCTGCTTTGGTGCTGAGCCGTTTCATCGGCGATACGCCATTAATGAAACGACTGATGGGTGGCAACTTAACCCTGGCTGACGAGATTTGGGCCAGGTTAAATACTCTTTGGGTTGTTTTTTTTGTGATACAAGGCGCTTTAAATCTTTTTGTTATGTACAATTTCGACACCGACACCTGGGTGAATTTTAAATTATTCGGCATGCTGGGCATGACTCTCGTTTTTATCATCGCACAAGGGTTTTACTTAATGAAACACGTCGTAGAACCCGAAGACATTTCTAACGAACACTGATCTCAACCACAATTAATTGAAATATGACAACACGTACAGACATTATAAAGAACACCTTAACGGACGCCATACAGCCAGATTTTATCGAAGTACTCGATGATAGCCAGGCTCACGCTGGGCACGAAGGCGCTAAATCAGGCGGTGGACATTTCTATCTCACCATCGTTTCCAGTAAATTCGACAATCAATCAAGAATTAAACGGCACCAGTTAGTTTACAAGGCTCTGGGCGATATGATGAAAAGCGATATCCACGCCCTCAGTATCAAAGCATTTACACCAGATGAACAATCAAAAAATCAGGAGATTTAAATGAAGATAACATCAACCCTTCTAGCTTCCATTGCGCTCGCGGCCCTTTCTCAAATAGCACTGGCGGAAGACGACCCAACCGTCGCTATAGTGAACGGCGAGGAATTAAAAAAGTCGATGGTGCAGTTTTATGCCTTAGAAAGACGTCAGGTAGACCCCGAGAAAACCGTTCCGTTAGAACAGCTCGTTGATGATATCGTCAATATGCAACTGCTTAAAGAACAAGCTTATAAGAAAAAACTGGATAAAACACCTGGTTTTGAAGCCAGAATGGAATTTATTAATTTAAGCATGTTGTCACAAGTGGCTATGATTGATTTTCTCGATAACAATCCGATTCCAGAAGAACGCCTGAAACAAGAATACGACTCTCGTATTGGCGAGATGAAAATGGTGGAGCTTAAAGCGAGTCATATCTTAGTGAAAGATGAAGACATCGCTAAAGAGGTCATCAAAAAACTCAATAAAGGCGCTAAATTTGCTGATTTAGCAAAAGAGTATTCGACTGGCCCAAGCGGTCCTAAAGGTGGCGATTTAGGTTGGTTTTCACCACAACGAATGGTGCCTGAGTTTTCTCAAGCGGTACTGGCAATGAAAGACGGCGAATACACAAAACAAGCCGTTCGCACTCAATTTGGCTTGCACGTTATTTTACGTTCTGGCCAGCGTGAAGCTACCCCGCCTACTTTTGAAGAAGTTAAACCAGATATAATCTCCGCACTGGAACAAGAACATATTCGTAAGCACATTAATGACTTGAGAAAAAATGCGAAGATCAAACTAACTCCAGAAAAACCAGCTAAATAATTCACCAAACCGGCACAAAAAAAGCCCTTGGATAAAGGGCTTTTTTTGTAGCTGATAATCCGCTTTATTAATCAACTTTTTTCGTACTTTCTTATTTCATTATTTCATTATTTAAAGAATACATCCGAATACTTAATGATTAAACGAGCTTTTATGTAGGGAGTTACTTCAATAAACTCCGCCCATCGTTGGCAATAGAAAAAAACACTCATAAAAGTTACCGTCAAATTGATAAGTGCAATAGATCAACTGGAGAACCCTGACTGGATTAAAGATGCTGTTTGTGTTATTTTTCGCGATCGAAATTTATAGTTTTAGGAAATTTAATGCGCATTATTCTTTTAGGTGGTCCAGGTTCAGGAAAAGGCACGCAATCTCAGTTTGTCACCGAAAAATTTGGCATACCTCAGATATCCACTGGGGATATGTTACGTGCCGCCGTTAAAGCCGGCACACCATTAGGTATAGAAGCTAAAAAAATAATGCATGCCGGGGGTTTAGTATCTGATGACATCATGCTTGGACTCATTCAAGAGCGACTTAGTGAAAACGATTGCGCTAAAGGCTTCTTACTGGATGGCTTTCCTCGAACCGTCCCACAAGCGAATGGTCTAGCGGATATGGGTATTGAAGTCGACCACGTGGTAGAAATTGCCGTCGATGACGATGAAATCGTCCGTCGAATGGCAGGAAGGCGGGTTCATTTAGACTCAGGTAGAACCTATCACCTGGTATACAACCCGCCGCAAAAAGAAGGCGTAGACGATGTAACAGGGGAAGCGCTTATCCAGCGTGATGACGACCATGAAAATATCGTTAGAGATAGATTAAAGACATACCATAGTCAAACCTCTCCATTAATAAATTATTATCGGGATCTGTCTAAGTCGTCACCCGTGAAATTTAACACCGTCGAAGGCGTAGGAAGCGTACAGGACATCACCACTAAAATATTTAACGCATTGATAGATTAACGTATTAATCAAAACCAGACATTTATCTGGGCGCTGTATCACAAATAAACCCACCCTCTTATTCATAATAGGGTGTTTAATTTAAAATGATTTTTTATTAGGGGTAACCATAAATGAATACATATAATGTTGCTGTCGTTGGCGCAACTGGGGCCGTTGGCGAAACCATGCTGTCGATCCTTGAAGAAAGAAAATTCCCTGTTGGCAATATATACCCATTGGCCAGCAGCCGATCTGCAGGCGGAAACATTCAGTTTAATGGCAAAAATATTAAAATAGGCAACCTCGCCGACTTTGATTTTAGCAAAGCTCAAATTGCTTTATTTTCAGCCGGTGGTGACGTTTCGGCTGAGTACGCACCAAAGGCAGCGGCCGCTGGTTGTATCGTCATCGATAATACCTCGCATTTTCGTTACGACGACGACATCCCTCTGGTCATTCCAGAAGTTAACCCTGAGGCCATCGCACAGCACACTAAAAAAGGCATTATTGCTAACCCAAACTGCTCAACCATCCAAATGTTAGTCGCCTTGAAACCCATATATGATGCCGTTGGGATCGATCGTATTAACGTATCCACCTACCAAGCAGTCTCTGGTACAGGGAAAAGTGCTATTGAGGAACTCGCAGGGCAAACGGCTAAACTATTGAATGGGAAAAAAGCTGAATGCAAAATTTACCCAAAACAAATAGCCTTTAATGTATTACCTCAAATTGACGTATTTATGGAGAACGGTTACACCAAAGAAGAAATGAAAATGGTCTGGGAAACTCACAAAATATTTAATGATAACACTATCATGGTTAACCCAACGGCCGTTCGTGTTCCCGTTTTTTATGCCCACTCAGAAGCCTTACACATTGAAACGAAAGAAAAAATTAGCGTGCAGAAAGCTCAAGAATTATTGTCAAATTTTGACGGCATCACTCTGTTAGATGAGCGAATTGATGGCGGTTACCCAACGGCTGTTACCGAATCCGCCGGCAACGATGATGTATTTGTCGGCCGAGTAAGAGAAGACATATCACACCCGAGAGGTTTGAATCTTTGGGTTGTTGCCGATAATGTGCGCAAAGGTGCGGCACTCAATAGCGTACAGATTGCTGAATTACTAGTAAAAAACTATCTTTAGACTATAGTTATTAAAAATCTTAGCAGTAGCACCTCGGGCTTATAAGGAATACAGGCTATCTCAAGTTTAGGAGTAAGAAATGAAAAAATCGACTAAGGCTATTGCCGCACTGTGTTTATTTAATTCCGCCACTATTTATGCGCTTGGAATAGGCGAAATCGAAACGCATTCGGCTTTGAACCAGGTGTTGAAGGCTAAAATACCCCTCATTAGCTCCAAAAATGAAGATCCTAGTAATGTGCGAATCGCTATTGCCCCTCGAGAAGTTTTTAAAAGGGCTGGGATTGATCGGCCGCAATATTTATCAGAACTAGTATTCACCCCGGTTCTTGAGAAAAATGGCGACATAACCATCGACGTCCGTTCTGCTTCAAGCATCAAAGAACCCTTTATAAACTTTATTCTTGAAGTCGAATGGCCACAGGGGCGTACTCTTAAAGAATTCACTATTCTTTTAGACCCCCCTATTACGATGTCTGACCTTAGGACAACGCCAATAGAATTGGCCGTAAGCCAGCCCATATCCCCCGTTATTCCGAGTAACACTCAAGTAACCAACAATGGGGCACCAGCAGTACAAACAGCCCCGGTAAAAGAGTATGGCCCAATAAAGAGCAACGATACAGTTTGGAGTATAGCAAAAGCCATGCTCAAAAATAACCACACCGTCACACACGAACAAATGATGCTTGCCCTGTATGACAACAACCCTTCAGCTTTCTATAAAAAAAACATTAATGCTTTAAAAAAAGGCGCTATTCTTCGCCTTCCTGGCGATGACCTGCTCGACAGCCGATCTTCACAACAAGCCCATAACGAGTATATCGAACAAAACAATCTTTGGTCCTCTACTACTAAGGCGATAAAACCAACCACTGTTGCCAAAGCAGATGAGTCAACTCAGCAAACCGCTTTGACATCTGACGTTAAAAAAAAACTTGAAGACAAGCTAGTTAAACCAAGCTTAACGTTATTAACACCTAATACCGAATCAAAAGAAGGCGTTACTGTAGAAGGTAACTCCACAGAAACTCCTGTCAGTTCAAACAGCCAGAATAGTAATGCGAATACGGCCATTGAAATGGCCACGACGCTTGAAGAAGAAAATAAAGAATTAAAATCACGCCTGAATGATATAGAAACACAAGTAGAAAAACTTCAGCGCCTGGTCACATTACAAGACAAACAACTCAACCAACTTCAATCAGCCACGAAAGCTCCTGTGACGAATAAACCCGTCGTAGACTCACCATCCACCGCCGAATCTAAAAATGACAGCGTCGATAACCTGCCCTTTTACCTCGGTGGCGGTTTGCTCATCGCCTTAATTGGCCTCTTTTTAGCTCGTCGTAAGGGTCAAAAAACAACAGACAAAGAAGACCTTGTTTTTACAACCCCTACAGAAACACAAGACATTAACGATTCCAGCGATCAACAGACTATCCACGATAAAAGCGTTAACTCTTTTTCGCAAGCAGCTGACGAGGGATCTTTATTAAGCGAATTCACGCCCAGCGAATTCAATTCAGATACACACGCCCAGGAAGCTGATCCGCTAACCGAGTGTGATGTTTACATTGCCTATGGTCGCTATCAGCAAGCAGAAGATCTAATGCAACAGGCTCTATCCCTGGACCCTGGCAATCTAGATTACAAACTTAAATTACTCACTGTATACTTTGCATCTGCTAATTCAGACAGCTTTGAAGATCTAGCGGCAACACTAACCGAGCTCAAAGAATCCAATAGCGAGGCCTGGAATCAAATAGCCGAGATGGGTGAGGAGCTTTGTCCTGACTCCACGCTATTCATTTCACCATTTGATGAAGAAATACAGATTGAACCCATTCAAGACGTTAACCCCATTACACAAAACGCTGATTTGACTGAAGATATCGAGTCGGTTTCACCAGAAAACATTCAATCATCGACAAACGATGAAACACTCGACACTAAAAAAACTTCTTCTAACGATGAATTTGAATTCGATTTTGATCTCATTAAAAACGAACCAGCAGTTGATGATTCCACCGACCAATTAGAAAAAAATCAACAAAGCGCTGATGAAGCGGACAGCACAGAAGACACTAAACTGTCATTAGCTGAGGCTTATATTGAAATGGAAGATTTAGTGTCTGCCCGAGAGATTCTTGAAGAAGTGCTCGAATCCGGCGACCTGGAGCAAAAACAGTTAGCGCAAAAAATGCTTAAAAAACTATAGGATATCCGCCCATATATAGCTTTTTGCTATATATGTATGACCGTTGTTGTTATACAATTCAAGTCTAAATTGTAACTTAACTGTCATATGTCAAAAACAATAAAGCCTGAAAATTCGAAAGCCTATCTGGCCGAATTAGCTCACGATACTCCTTCTGCATCTAGAAGAAACTTTTTAAAAAAAGGCGTTAAATATAGTACTGGCCTGGTCGCCGCAGCCGCGACTGGAAATGCTATTTCAGGAAACCTTCCCCCCAATGTTCCTAGCTGGAGTAAAACGTTGGGAACTGGGGTTGTGTCGACCCCTTACGGAGTCCCATCAAAATTTGAAGCCAACGTCATCCGTAGAACGGTTCCCTGGTTAACGGCCGATAAGATTTCATCTATTAGTATGTCGCCTATTCAGGAATTAAAAGGCATCATCACTCCGAACGGCTTATTCTTTGAACGGTACCATTCAGGTACTCCTACAATTAATCCCGAAGACCACCGCTTGATGATTCATGGCTTAGTGGACAACCCGTTGATTTTAACCATGGATGATTTAACCCGCTTTCCATCGGAGTCCGTCATTAATTTCCTCGAGTGCCCCGCAAACGGCGGCATGGAATGGCGCGGCCCTCAAATGGAAGCGCTTCAATTTACCCATGGCATGGTCAGTTGTTGTGAATGGACCGGTGTCCGGCTTTCCACCTTACTCGAAGAAGTTGGCGTTAAAGAGGAAGGCAAATGGATCTTAGCTGAAGGCGCAGACGGTGCGGGCATGAGCCGTAGCATACCACTGGAAAAAGCGCTTGATGATACCTTGGTAGTATATGCACAAAACGGTGAAAAGTTACGCCCTGAACAAGGCTATCCCGTACGTCTGTTTAACCCAGGCTGGGAAGGTAACACATCTGTCAAGTGGCTTCGCAGACTAGAGATTGGAGATAAACCATGGCATCACCGTGAGGAAACGTCTAAGTACACCGATTTAATGCCGGATGGTCGTGCGAGACGTTTTTCATACGAGCAAGAAGCAAATTCAGTTATCACCTCTCCCTGTCCAGAAAACCCCTGGAGTGCAAAAGGCTTTTATCAAATTGAAGGCCTTGCCTGGAGTGGTCGAGGTAAAATAAAACACGTTGATATCTCCATTGATGGAGGCGTTAGCTGGCGACCCGCGAAATTAAAAGGCCTGGTTCTATCCAAATCATTTACTCGCTTCTCGCTGCCATTTAAGTGGAACGGCGCGCCAGGTTTATTACAAAGTCGTGCCATTGACGAAACGGGTTACGTACAACCTACCCTTGCACAATTACGAGAGATTCGAGGCGTAAATTCTATTTACCACAAGAATTCAATACATACCTGGCAGTTAAGCAGTGATGGGGGCGTAAAGAATGTACAACTTAAATAGATTATTTTGCACGCTTGTTGTTCTCGCCCTATTGTCTATATCGACAATGTCTTTTGCTGAAAACGCAGGACACTTTGGCATCGGAAAAACAGCCACTTCTGAAGAAATAGCGGGCTGGGACATAGATATTCGTCCAGATGGCAAAGGACTCCCAGTTGGACAAGGGTCGGTTGCCCAGGGCGAACCTTTGTACGAGGCTAAATGTGCGTCGTGTCATGGCTCGTTTGGAGAGGGCCAGGGACGTTGGCCACCTCTCGCTGGCGGCGAAGGATCGTTAACTGAAGATCGTCCAGAGAAGACCGTTGGTAGTTATTGGCCTTACGCATCAACACTATGGGATTATATTAATAGAGCCATGCCCTATCCCGCACCAAAATCGTTAACGCCAAATGAAGTTTACGCCATTTCGGCTTATATCCTTTATCTAAACGACCTCGTCGAGGATGACTTTGTTTTAGATCAGAGCAATTTGGCAACAATCAAAATGCCGAACGAAGAAAACTTCTATATTGATAACCGTCCCGATACAAATAACACCCGTTGCATGAAAAACTGCAAGGATCCCAGAAAAATCGTTGTGCAACACTCATTGCGCGGTATTACCCCTGACCAAGAAGCACCGGCACCTATCAAACAAGATAAACCGGTACTTAGTGAAGTTGCGATCAAAGGAAAGATAACCTACACTAATAGTTGCCTGGTTTGCCATGGAAGCGGCATTGCTGGGGCACCCAAAACAAGCGATAAAGAAGACTGGCGCAAGCGAAGTGAGAAAGGTATCGACACACTGACAAAACATGCCATTGAAGGTTATCAGGGAAACACAGGGATAATGCCAGCAAAAGGTGGTAACTTATCGTTAACAGACGAACAAGTTAAAAATTCCATTCAATACATACTTGAGGTCCAATAAAAAATGAAATCTAAAATAATATTAATTAAAACATTCTTGTTACTGATCTTATTAAGCGTTATATCGACTGCGGCTTTTGCTGCAAACTCGGAGGGCAAAGAAATTGCCTTTGAACGAACAAAAGGTAATTGTTTAGCCTGTCACGCCATCGACGACGGCGCCTTACCTGGGAATATTGGCCCTCCTCTTATTGGTATGAAAGCTAGATTTCCAGACCGTGCCGTACTCAAAGCTCAGATATGGGATGCTACGGTTAAAAACAAAACAAGTATGATGCCTCCAATTGGAAAACATCAGATCCTTTCAGATCAGGAAATTGAAAAAGTAATTGATTATTTATACACCTTATAAACCATTAGCAACTGGAGAGAACATGACTATTTCACGCAGAAAATTCCTAAATATATTAACTGTCGGCTCAACGGCCTGCTTAGCACTTATGACACCAATTACTTCATGGGCTGCCTGGGCTACCGACGCTTTTAATGCAACTAAACCGGAAGATGCATACCAAAAACTATTTGGCTCATCTGAACTGATTAAAAGTGACGAAGTAAAACTAAAAGTACCAAAAATTGCTGAAAATGGTGGGGCGGTGCCTGTTTCAGTTAAAACAAATATAAAAAATGTTGAGTCGATTAATATTTTTGTAAAAGATAACCCACTGCCTTTAAGTGCTTCTTTCCAAATTCCTACTGGCACGATAGCGGATGTTTCAACACGTATTCGTTTAGCTAAAACCAGTATAGTAACGGCTGTTATCAAAGCAGACGGCAAGCTTTATAGTAACAGTCAAGAAGTTAAAGTAACCATCGGCGGTTGCGGCGGTTAATCAATTCGAACTTAATCACTTTAAGTAGATCTAGAAAACACTACTGATGATTAAATTTCATCTTATTTGGAGACAACAATGAAAGCTAAAGCAAAATTAAAAAATAATATTACCAGTGTTCGAATATTAGCCAAACACCCAATGGAAACAGGTCGCCGCGTCGACAAAGAAACAGGTGAAAAAATACCTGCAAAATTTATTCAAGAATTAACGTGCGAATATAAAGGCAAAATTGTATTTCACGCTCAGCTCAGTACTGCTGTTTCACAAAATCCATATCTTGCCTTTTCATTTGAAGGCGGAGCAGTAGGCGATTCACTAGCCCTTCGATGGAATGACAACACCGGCGATTTAGAAAAAACTGAAGTAACAATAAAATAGGCTAAACATGAAAACTCTTATTAGATCACTAATCGTAATTTCACTATTGGCATCTATAAGTCTCGCCAATGCAGGCCCAGAACAAGATAAAGAAAGCTTTCAGAATTTCTTCACCGAACAGTTTCCTGATATAGCCCTAGCTGACTTCGGTCTTGGTGTTTACGCGCTGAATAAAGATGCCAAAGAGCAATGGGAGTCCCTGAATGATTTCCCTCCTTATGAAGACAGCCTTGAAGAAGGTGAGGCATTATTCAACACAGCTTTTGCCAATGGAAAAGGTTATCCAGACTGTTTTCCAAACGGTGGTATCAATATCAAGCAAAATTACCCGATATTTGATGCCGAGCGCAATACTGTAGTAACTATAGAACTCGCCATAAACGAATGTCGAACGAGCAATGGTGAAAAGCCGCTGCCATACAAGAAAGGTGCTATAGCAAAAATATCTGCCTATATGACATCCACTTCGGTTGGCTCAAACATCAATGTAGTTATACCTGATAACGAAAATGCCTTAGCGGCCTACGAAGACGGTAAACAGTACTATTATACTAAACGTGGCCAATTAAATTTTTCATGTGCCAACTGTCATGTTCAAAATGCAGGCCGTAGGATTCGTGCAGACACTTTAAGTCCTGCACTTGGACACACTAGCCACTTTCCTGTTTACCGTTTGAAGTGGGCTTCATTAGGCACCTTACATAGACGTTTTGGTGGCTGTAATAAACAAGTTCGTGCCGAACCACTAGCAGCTCAAAGCGAAGAGTACAAAAACTTAGAGTATTACCTCGCCTATATGAGCAATGGTTTGCCCGTTAATGGCCCGGCAACTAGAAAATAATTGAGGCACACATATCATGAATATTAAAAAACTAATAATAAGTATCATTTTTTGCCTGATGTGCAGCACAGCTTATGCAGAAGCTTCAAAAGCAGAGGCAGAAAAAGCCATCCAGGCTGCGAAGGAATTACGTACAAAAACCATTGCCGCAGGACATGAATGGAATACGCTTCAACCACTTATTAAAAAAGCAGAAAAAGCACTAGCAGCAAAAGACTTTTCAGCTGCTATTTCATTCGCACAAAAAGCGTCTTCGCACTCCAAAGCTGCATTGAAGCAAGCTGAAAGTGAAAAAACAAATTGGTTACTTAGCGTACCCAAATAAACAACCATTAAAATCTAAATAAATGAATCGTAGAGAATTTAACTGCCTGCTGGCAGCAGGCGCAATTGCAGGCATTTTACCTAAAGCAAGCCTTGCTTTTTCAAGCAATAAGCCAAACTACGAGGTTCCACAAAAAGGTAATGCGCGTCTACTCCACATCACCGATTGTCACGCTCAATTAAACCCCATCTATTTTAGAGAGCCCAGTGTAAATATAGGTTTGCATGATGCATTCGGTAGAACACCACACGTCGTGGGCGAAGCATTTTTAAAGAAAAACAACTTCAATAAAAACTCCATTGAAGCGCATGCTTTCACTTATTTAAACTTTAATTCAGCCGCAAGAGAATACGGCAAAGTGGGCGGTTTTTCTCATCTAAGCACACTAATTAAATCGCTAAGAAGTTCAGCCGGCGGTAACGAAAACACCCTATTACTAGATGGTGGTGACACCTGGCAAGGCTCAGCCACGGCGTATTGGACGCGTGGCAAAGATATGGTCCAGGCAGCTAACTTGCTGGGTGTAGATATTATGACCGGGCATTGGGAGTTTACCTATCAGGACGATGAAGTATTCGCCAACGTTGATGACTTTAATGGCGAATTCCTGGCACAAAACATTAAACTCACTGAAGATGCACTTTTCGAAGGCAAGCGATCTCACGATGAAGATTCCGGCCACGTATTTAAACCTTACAGCATCCGCGAACTAAACGGCCATAGGGTCGCCGTTATCGGTCAGGCCTTCCCTTACACACCCGTCGCCAACCCACAACGATTTATTCCCGACTGGAGCTTTGGTATTCGCAACCAGGAGCTACAGGAACTGGTCGACGATATCAAAGAAATTGAAAAGCCAGACGCCATCATTCTTTTATCGCATAACGGCATGGACGTAGACTTAAAACTCGCGTCAGTGGTAACGGGCATCGACTTTATTCTTGGCGGCCATACACACGACGGCGTACCGGTTCCAGTTACGGTTAAAAATAGCGCTGGCGAAACGGTCGTTACTAACGCCGGCTCGAATGGTAAATTTGTTGGTGTACTTGATTTAAACCTCGAAAAAGGCAAGGTCAAAGGCTATGAGTACCGCCTGCTCCCTGTGTTTTCGAACTTTATCAAAGCCGATCCAGAAATGGCCGCATTGATAGAAACTATTCGTAAACCGCATTTAGAAACATTGAACGAAGAACTGGCGGTAACCGAATCGCTTCTTTATCGTCGTGGTAATTTTAACGGCACCTTCGATCAGCTGATTTGTGATGCCTTACGCCATGAGCTGAATGCCGAAATCTCGCTCTCGCCCGGCTTTAGATGGGGTACCACCGTATTACCAGGGCAGGCTATTACCTTTGAACACGTGATGGACCAAACCTGTATTACCTACCCAGAAACCTACGCACGTGACATGCTAGGTAATGAGATTAAAGCCATTTTAGAAGACGTAGCGGATAATCTGTTCCATCCCGACCCCTTCTATCAACAAGGCGGCGATATGGTTCGCGTAGGTGGAATGAATTACGCCTGTGACCCTATGGCCGGTGCGGGTAACCGAATCAGCAATATGACATTGGATAATGGTAAAGCCATCGAGGCAAATAAAAATTATAGAGTGGCTGGTTGGGCAACGGTAGGATCAAAAGCACCGGGCAAACCGATTTGGGAAGTAGTCGCCAGCTATCTGCGCAATCAGAAAACTGTCAATATCACCGAGATCAATTCGCCAATACTAAAAAATGTCGCAAATAATCCGGGAATAATTCTTTAAAAAAACGGTTATTTAAAACCGTTTTTATTTTTTTGATTAATTAACTAGTCAAATACTTGCTAAGCGCCTTATGTGCGTGCCCCGCTTTCGACATTTCCATCCGTAAGCTATCGCGTTGACTATGCGAGTATTGCGTTAACACCTTATTTTTATTTAATACGTAGACAAGCCCTTCCGCCAGTACATCAGGAGCGATATCGGGCGTGCCTTTAAACAGGGTCTGGATTTCCTCCTCCCTGATATTATGCAAGGCTACAACCGCATCCCAATCGCCTGCTTCAGCCAAGCCCATCAGCGTCGCTGTATCGTCAATAATAGATTGTAATCGCGCAGAATCGTTAGCCATTTGCTTATTTAACCTTGCGCGGCGTTAGGGTCAATTGCATCCCAACCCATTTTGATTTGGCTCAACAATTTACCTGCTTCGTCCAGTAAGGCCACGTCGTTTTTAATATTTGCCTGTAACAAAATATGATTGATGTATTCGTATAAAGCGTCCAAGTTTTTTGAAATTTCACCACCTTTGGTAAAATCCAAGCTGGCTTTAAGGCCTTCTATAATTGAAATAGCACTACCAATTTGCTCGCCTTTTTTTGCAATATTCTTTAGCTTAAGCGCACCTTTTGCCGACAATATTCTCGTTAATGCGCCGTCTAAAAGCATTTGAATTAAACGATGAGGACTTGCATCCATAACACCGCTGTGTGCGCCCATTTGCTGGTATTGTTTTAAGGCTGTGGCACCATTCATATTTATTCTCCAGTTTGTCTGTTTAATTAATTATTGTTATTCCGGGTGAATGCCCCGGGTAAATTAGCCAATTGTTGGGTTAAAAAGCTGCTCTGATTACGTAATGAACTCACTAAAGCGTCCATAGCTGAGAACTGCGCCAACAAACGACTTCCTAACGACTCTAAGCGCCTGTTTAAGGCTTCTCTTTGTTCGGTGATCGTATCAATGCTCGTTTGTAAGCCTTCGGTTCTGCTTTCGATAATGCCCGTTGAACCGATATAACCTTCTATAACAGTATCAAGTGTATTAGCCAGGCCATTGTTGGCCGCGAATAACACACCGACTTCGTCAAAATTACTATCGAGGGCGTTATTTAATCTGTCGTTATCAACCGATAATTTGCCTTTATCATCTGTCGTTATCCCTAGCTCAGCCAATGTGCTAAAAGAGCCCGTCAGGCCAGAGATAGACGATGAAATTTCTCGCCTAATTGAATTTTGAACGCCTCTAAGCGTTGCATCTCCAAGTAATATGCCGCCCGTTTCGGTTGCAGCGTTAAATGAACCCAGCGCATTGAAGGTATCGACCAAGCCATTGTAATTAGCGATAAAGGCGTTTAGTTTTGAAGTCACCGATGCTTTGTCCTGGCTGATGGCCAAGGTCTCACCCGCTCCTACGCTTTTCGCGCTAATCGTAATTCCATCAATCACGCCAACAAAGGTGTTGTTGTTGCTGCTTACCAATTGATTATCAACCCTTATTTGGCCATCCAGTGCCACTGCAGGTTCATCAAGGTTTGCATTCACCAAACGCGATAAACCTAGCGCATCGGTGTCGTTTAAATCGTCATCGTCAACGGTAATGCTGATAGCATTGTCTAACCCCGTGGACGTTGCAGTAAAAATTAATTTTTGTTCTGTACCACCCGCACCATTATCGACATTGATAATAGACGCCGCTACACCGGTATTATTGCTTGCTGAATTAATCGCATCGCGTATATCGGTTAAGGTATCTGTCGCGCTAATAGTTAGGGCGAAAGATTCCGTACCTTGCGTCAGGGTTAATACACCACCGCCGACTGTATCAGTTTCCGCGTAGCCATCCGTCGTAATCAATTTATGCGCTTGCGCCAATTGCACCACTTCTATGCCGTATTGAGAGACATCAGCCGTTTCATCCGCCGTGGCAGTAAAAACATCCGCGCTGCTCGATGTCGCAGAGCGTACTTGGAAATCGCTGGCCTGTTGCAAATTTTTAACGGCTGTTTGAAATAACGATAAAGCCCCTTTCAAAGAGCCAAAGGCCGAGATATCAGCCTGATATTCTGCTTCTCTCAGGTTCAGCCTATTGGCACTAGCCGAGCCCTCAGCCGCTACTAACTGAGTAATCAGTGAGTTTATATCTAGCCCTGAACCTATACCTGGCGATGAAATTGACATATTAAATTCCTATTGATGCGTGCTTAATGTACGCATGCAAAAATCAAGCCTGTTATGCGCTTTCATTAACGAGTAACCCACGCACTGAATCGTCTGCTTGCGCCTTATTTTCAGCTAAATAGGCGGCTATTTCTAATACCTGTTCAGATGGGAAGGTACGGATTACATCGCCTGTGTCCTTGTCCGTTACGGTAATAATGGAGGTGCCGGTTTCCTCGTGAACGCTAAATTGAATGCCACGCTGAATATTTTGCACAAAACTATTCAAATCGCTGACCGTTTGTTGGACTTTCTTTGCGGCAGAAGACTGTTCTGTTACCCCTTCTTGCGGCAATACACTTCCGCTCAAAGACGCCACAGCAGCTTTATCTGCAACGGCTTTATCTGCAACGGCTTTACTTGCATTAACCCTATCTGTCGATGCAGTCGCGTTTAATGCCTTAGGCGTTGCAGCCTTTACCATTGTATTTACTAAGTTGCTTGTTTCCATAATAACCTCTTTGGTTATGTGAAAGCTGGCTCTGCTAATGCAGAGCCAGACTCACTAACTATCAGATTATTGAAGTAGTGCCAACACGTTTTGTGGTAAAGCGTTTGCTTGCGACAAAATTGAGACACCAGCCTGTTGAAGAATTTGAGCCCTTGTTAAAGCGGCTGTTTCTTCAGCAAAATCGGCATCACGGATACGTGAACGCGCAGCTGATAAGTTCTCAGACGTTGTTTGAATACTAGCTACAACCGAATCAAAACGGTTTTGAATAGCACCTAACGACGCACGGCTTGTGTTAATAGTCGTTAACGCTGCATCAACGGAGGCAAGGGCTAAATTAGCACCATCTACAGTTGAAATATCTGTAGCTGCAATCGTTGTACCAGCTAAGGCCGCTGCAAATGGACCCGCAGTTAAACCAGCATTACCTGGTGTAGCACCTGCTATCACGATATCTGAAGCTGATGTTAAAGTTAACGCGCCATATGTTTCAGAAGAACCTGTTGCGGTACCCGTTCCAAGATTTGCAAAACCATTACCTGTTAATGCAGGCGTGCCACCAGTACCAATTGTACGTGTTTCTGTTAGGTTCAAGTTACTGCCATCTGCTTTGGTAAAGGTTAAGGTTCCAGCAGCAGCTGTGCCTGTAAACGTAACGCCAGCAGCAGTCAGTGCGTCTGACACGGATGTTAATGCAAGTGCATTATCTATATCAGCTGCTGCTACTGTAGAACCAGTGGCACCAACATCAGCAACATTTAGAACCGTTACGCCTTCAACTTCAAAATCATAAACACCATTATCATCTGTAGCATCATCACCCACCGCTGCAAAAGCACCCACCGCAAATGTTGAGGAACCAACAGCGACTGAAACATTAGCATCAGCAACTGTTATGGCTGCAGCTATATCAGCAGATAATGAACCCGCGGCACCTGGGTTAGCGACTGTACCTACATCTTCACCATTAACTAGTAGATCACCCGTTGTTAATCCGCCTGGTGCTAATGTAGCAGCACCTGTCGCCGTTGCGGTAAGTGCTTGGCCTATATCAGCTGTACGAGAGCTAGAGATTTGTGAAATAGAAACGGTTTCACCAGCATTAGCACCCACCTGGAACGCCTGACTAGCGAAGCTGCCATCCAGTAATTTAACGCCGTTAAACGAACTCGTTGCAGCCACACGATCAATCTCAGCGATCAGTTCAGCCGTTTCTAATTGCAACGCTGCACGATCTGATGATGAGTTGGTGGCGTTAGCTGATTGCACTGCTAACTCACGAATACGTTGTAAGTTGTTAGTGATAGCGGCTAAATCGCCCTCAGCAGTTTGTGCTAAAGAAATACCGTCGTTTGCATTTCGTTGAGCCTGGTTTAAACCACGAATCTGCGTGGTGAAACGTTCTGAAATAGCAAGGCCGGCAGCATCGTCTTTTGCACTGTTGATACGTAAACCGGAAGAAAGTCTTGCTAGCGACGTATTCAAAGCACTCTGTGATGTATTCAGGTTTCTTTGGGCCGTTAAAGACGCGATGTTACTGTTTATGACTTGAGCCATTTTATTACTCCTTTGTAAGCTTAACGCTTACTTCTTTTCTAAACATGGCGGATATATCTTTGGATTGTTGCTAGATATTTACCGCCTCCGATTAAGGTATCGGCTAGGAGAATAAAACCTTTAGGTTAATTTACAGAAAATATTAAAAGCTGGAAAAAGTGTGACGCAGTTTGAATAAAATTTATAGCTGGTTGAACAACGATAAGTTTTGCACCCGAACAAACGCCTGTTGTGCGGCCTGCAGGGATACGACTTGCAGATTAAAACGGCTGATCGCTTCTGCCATATCCAGATCTTCGACCTGAGACTTTGTTTGTTTAATGCTGAGCAGGAAGTCCTGGTTAATTTCATTTTGGCTATCAATTACATTAAGCCGAGCGCCAATTTGTGCGCGTACGTCTAAAACACGGTCTATCGCGGTATCTATCTGATCTAAACGATCATATAAAGGTATGGACACCGGTGCCGTTATATTAAGCCCAGTGGGAGTAGCCGAGATACTCAGCTCGCCTGCACCTGGTGAGTCGGCGGTGATACGAATTTCATTATTAATGACACTTGCCGTGACATTGGTATTACCCAGGCCCTGCTCGGTATTGATCGCAGCCCCTAAATTAGCGCTTGTGGTATCGGTATCGACACCGATAGCGACCGATGTATTACCCGGCGTGATAGTGGCGTCGTTATCAAATTCATAAGTAATACCATTTACGCTGATGATATCGCCATCTGACGGTAAGGCAGCCATCGTTAAGCCGACCTCCTCCTTGGCTGGCTTATTGTTAGCCAGATCGGTCGCCAGACCGTACAAGGTGCTGAACATATCTTCCGCGTTGCCGTTTTTATCTTGCAGATTGAAAAATATTTCCGCGCCTGCGTTATTGTCGGCTACGGTTCTATTCTCACCTATCTGAATAAGTCGCTGACCCTGATCACCTTGATAGGCGAACTGACCAGACGCCGCTGATCCGGTAAAAGCTTCTGTTTGCGCCTTAAAGCCCGCGTATAAATAATCGCCGTTGGCGTCTTTAGTGTTCGCCAACGCCAATAGTTCGTCTAATCGTTGAAACATTTCTTGCGCGATAGATTCCTTGTCTGACGCCGTATTTGTGTCATTAAAGCCTTGTACGGCCAACTCTCGTACCCGTTGTAAACTGTTTGTTACGTTTTGCAAAACACCATCGGATAATGATAGACGGCTCTCCGCGTAATTGATATTACTTTGAAACTGTTCAATACGGCTTATAGACTGATTTAAGTCTAAAATTTGCACGCTGCCGGCGGGGTCGTCGGACGGCGTGAGAATGCGCTTACCTAGCGATATTTGTTGTTGCGTTTGATTCACCTGCGCTTGCTGCAACAAGATGGAGTTAATGCCCAGTTGTTGCGCGAGACTGGTTGAGATTCTATCGACCATTATCTGAACACTCCTATCAAGGTGTCGAAAATTGTGCGTGAGGTTAAAACGACCTGACTAGCGGCCTGGTAAGCTTGTTGAAAACGAATAAGATTGGCCGCTTCTTCGTCTAAACTCACCCCGCTGACGGATTCTTTTGCAGCGATGGTTTGAGCCAGCAGGCCTTTTTGCGCTGCGCCATTAAGCTCTGCTGCCTGTGTACGACGACCGACATCGGCTACTACCTGACCATAAGTATCCTGGAAGGTAGCGGTACCACCCGATAAAACTCTTGTGGTCTGCAACCCGGCCATTAAAAGTGCATTCCGGTTGTCGCCTATACCACCAGCATTATCGACCAAGGCGAAAGCATCTCCGTCGGCTGGCTGGCCACTCAAGGTAAAACGGATATCACCAAAGCCAGCGACATTGACCGTGTACGCATCGCCACTATTTGCTGCAGGGTCGTATGCCAAGGGCCCGCCAGTGGCATTGCTCACAGTATATTGTTGAAGCCCAGCGTTATAATCAAGCGTCACATTCGCGGGTAAAGTCGCGGCCGCTAAATTGTTGATTGTAATCGCACTCAAACTGGCAGTACCTGAATTGGTGGTCGCTGTTTCACTCACTACAGGTAATGCAGCTGCGATATCACGCGGATTACTCAGGGCGAAACTAAAATTGTATGCGGCTTCGCGTGTTGGTCTAATTCTGTAGACATCACCACTAACTACAGAAGAGAGGTCAAAGGTCAGTCCATCAACCGTATCACCATCAGCAATAGTCGTAATGGTATCGTCTGACAAACGTCTTACTGAATAGGTTGTACCATCGTACGTTAAAGAATAATCACTGCTCGTTATATCAACCGGGTTCGTTATATCGACCGCTAATGAACCCGCACCTGAAAGTTGAATCGGGGCGACCGTCGGTTCACTGAAAAAGTTCAGCCCCTGCTGACCATCTAAATCAATACCGTTGGCCTGTTGTTCATTGACCGCAAAGGCTAATCCTACGGCGACCTGACCGAGCGTGTTAATGGCGGGGTCTAACACTTCGTCTCTAAAACGTAAGGTTCCACCTATTTCCCCACCTGTCATAAACTGGGTAACGATCAGGTTGTTACTGCCTTGTTTAAACACAATATCAACCGCACCTGGGTCAAATCCCGCTGGTTGCAGAGCCAGCGTGTTGACGGTAGAACCCAATACCAACGATTGCCCGTTGCCAATGAAAACATTTAGAGCGCCATTTTCCTGCACATTGGTATTAACGTTTGTCAGTTTGGATAAGCGATCAACGAGCAGGTCACGCTGGTCGAGTAAATCGTTCGGCGGTTGACCACCTGCTAAACCGGTTGCGGTAACGATTTTATCGTTTAGGGTGGCGATGCTTTTTGATAAATTATTAATCGTCGTGACGTTAGTCTGCAAGGAACCATTTAACTGCGTGGTTAGGTCGCTAAATAAATTATCTAACGTGGAAAACCGATTTTCTAATACCTCGCCTTCAGTTAACAACACCTGACGTGCGGGTATAGACGTGGGGTCATCAGCCACCGCTTGAACGGCGTTAAAGAAGTCTTGCAGCGCTGTGCTAAGCCCCACGTTCTGGTTAGCAAGGGCACCATCTACTTGTGTGGCAAAATTAAAGTAGGCGTCTAATTCTGAGGCGGCGGAACTACTGGTTCTAAATTGGCTGCTGAGAAAGGTATCGTAAAAACGCGTGATAGTCGTTGTGGTAACGCCAGAGCCAATAAAACCAGCCCCCGTCAATTGTGGGTTGCGTGCCTCTAAATCGACGCGTTGACGACTATAACCTTCGGTCGCTACATTGGCGATATTTTGGCTCGTCGTATTAAGTACGTTTCTAAACGCCGTTAGACCCGACAGTCCTGTTAGTAAAAGATCACCGGCCATGTTGCTGATCCTTTGAAGTTTGATTATTCATATTCAGTATCCCTTTGAGCAGTTATCGGCTTAAGCCGCCAATTCTGAAGTTTTTACTGTGTTATCAGCTGTCAACGAACTCAATTGTTCGCGCCCTAAAATAGAGATTATTTTTTTAGCGTACTCAGGGTCGGTTGCATAACCGGCCTTCTGTAAACCCTTTATAAACCCTTCATTTGAATCTACTTTCGATAGCGCCTCTTGATAGCGCGGGTTTTGTTTCAGGAACTGCACGTAATCGTTAAAGCTTTCTTCGTAACTATCGTATGCGCGGAAGTTGGCCTGGCGCTTAACGGCTATGCCCTGTTCAAATTCAACCGTTTGCACTGACACGGTTTTACCTTCCCAGCCGCGCGAAGCCTTAATGCCAAATAAGTTATGGCTGCTTTGACCAGCTTTGTTTTGCATAACGTGCTGACCCCAGCCAGTTTCTAAAGCCGATTGAGCCAATAATACTTTTGCGTCGACACCTAATTGTTGTGCGGCTTTTTGCGCTTGTGGCCAAAGCTTATCAACAAATTCATCTACCGAATTAATCGGTTTACTCGTTACACTTGATGTTATGCCTGAAGCGGCTGATGGCTTATGCAAACCTGTTTCCTGTAGTGCACCTTGAATACGTTGCAGCGCAAACTCTTTATAATTGGATAAGGTTTGCCCCTGAGTGGCGACATCGGTTTTAGCCTCGCCTCCAAGTTGTTGCACGATCATATCAGCCAGACCCAAGTTGCCACGTTTTGATAAATCGAGTGAGATTTGATCGTCGTACATGGATTGATAAAAGCGCGTTTTTTCGTTACTGATCAAGTCAGATTCTGGCACCGTATCGCGCATGCTTTTCAGCATCATTTTTAAAAAGATGGTTTCAAATTGACGCGCTACTTCGCTTAACGCCTCATTCTCTTCACCTTTACTACCGCCGGCTTTAGCGCGTAATTGTGCTAAACCGTTAAAATCGGTATAAACGTCTGCTTGTGAGCTCGCGATACTCATTAGATAACGATGAGCTCTGCTGTTAGCGCACCGGCGCCTTTTAGTGCTTCTAAAATGGCGACCAGATCACTAGGCCCTGCACCTACCTGATTAACGGCGCGAACAATTTCATCCAGCGAAACACCCGGATCAAAGACGAACATCCGCTTATCTTCTTCGGTAATAGTGATGTCTGATTGAGGTGTGATCGTTGTTTCGCCGCCTGAGAACTCATTCGGCTGACTGACGCTTATATTTTCGTTAATGGTGACCGTTAAATTACCGTGCGACACCGCCGCAGCACGCACTTTCACCTGGTTATTAATAACCACCGTACCGGTTCTTGAATTGATGATAATGCGGGCGGCCGATTCTGCTGGCTGCACTTCTAAATTTTCAAGCAAGGACATAAACGCCACGCGTTGAGCCGGATCGCGCGGCATATTGACCTTAATACTACCGCCATTGATAGAGTGTGATGTTTGCGGACCAATCGCGTGATTGATTGATGTGGCCAGGCGGTTTGCCGTGGTGAAATCAAAGGTGTGTAAATTTAGTGTTAACGAGTTACCTTCATTAAAAGGGCTGTACACCTCGCGTTCAACCGTTGCACCGTTAGGGATATTACCTACGGTTGGTATATTGACGCTGACTTTAGAACCATCATTACCCGACGCACTAAGACCGCCTACGATCAGATTACCTTGCGCGACGCCGTAGATTTGTCCGTCTGCGCCTTTAAGCGGTGACATTAACAAACTACCACCACGTAAGCTACTCGCTTCACCAATCGCATTGACTGTTACATCGATCATTTGGCCTGGGCTGGCGAATGGCGGTAATGTGGCGTGAATGATCACTGCCGCAACATTTTTAGATTTGATCTGAATATTAGATGGAATTTTCACTCCCATTTGGCTCAACATGCTACGTAAGCTTTGTGAGGTGAAATCACCAGATTTCACTTTATCGCCGGTGCCGTTTAAACCGACGACCACACCGTAACCTACCAGCTGGTTAGAGCGTACCCCGGTAATTGAGGCTAAGTCTTTAATGCGCTCGGCTTGAGCGTTTGTTAGGCCTATCGTTAGTAAGAAAATGGCTAATATTAATTTGTTTTTCATATTGACTCCTTAGAAAGGAAATACTGCGCTGATGAAAAATCTGGCTAACCAGCCGATTTTGTTTGAATCGGCCAATGCGCCTTCGCCGGTATACATGATGGTGGCATCGGCAATTTTAGTGGATTCAACGCTGTTATCAGGATTGATATCGTTTGGACGAATAATGCCGGCTAGTCGAATATATTCATTACCCTGATTAAGACGAACGCGTTTTTCTCCGCGAATCTTTAAATAACCATTCGGTAACACATCCACCACACTGACGGTAATGCTGCCGCTTAAACTATTGTTTTGTGTACTTTCGGATTCACCTGCAAAATCACTGCCAGAGGCTAAACTGCTATTAAAATTCAGTCCAAAACGCGAAGGGTCTTCGTTGCCCAATATGGTAGGAACCGATACTGAGGTTGAATTATTCTTCTTAATATCAGTGTCCGCCTGTTTTTTGGCGTTTGTATTTTCAACCAGGTTGATGGTTAAAATATCGCCCACTCTTCTGGCTCTAATATCTTCGAACAAACGAATTTCAAACCCTGTCTGATAAATGGAGCCGTTATTATTTTGCGGCTGTTGATAAGACGAGGGCTGAGCAGGTACGTATTCTGGATCGTGCCGTGGTTTGCCCATGTTATCCATCATCGCGCAGCCGGGAAGAACGGCGACTAGGATAATAAGATTAATAAATTTCATCTGCATCACCTTTTGGCTATAAATCCTGCATTAAACGTTGCAGCATTTGATCGGCGTTTGAAATGGCTTTTGAGTTCATCTCGTAAGCGCGTTGCGTTTCGATCATGCCGACCAATTCTTCCACCACGTTGACGTTTGATGTTTCAAGCGACCCTTCAGATATAATACCTACGCCAGATTCACCCGGTGTCGTGACCGTTGGACTACCACTGGATAAGGACTCTCTAAATTGGTTTTCGCCGATAGGGTCTAAACCCGTCGGGTTAATAAAATCGGCCAGCGTAATGTTGCCTACCTGAGAGGGTGCGGCTGCGCCAGGTTGCAATACCGATACCGTGCCATCAGTGCCGATGGTGACGCTTAACGCATCAGTCGGAATGCTGATAGATGGCTCTAAAGGATAACCACTCGAGGTGACCATTTGGCCGTCGCCATCTAATTTAAAACTACCGTCACGTGTATAGGTAATGCTGCCATCCGGACGAAGTATCTGGAAGAAACCACGGCCATTAACCGCCAGATCCAACGAGTTTCCAGTTTGCTGGATGCTACCTTGAGTATGCGTTTTTTCAGTCGCTACGGTGCGTACACCGGTGCCAATTTGCAGCCCCGTTGGTAGCGTTGTATCTTGTGAGGATTGTGCGCCGACTTGCCTGACGTTCTGGTATAACAAATCTTCAAATATTGCGCGTGATTTTTTAAACCCCGTCGTATTAACGTTGGCCAAGTTATTGGAAATAACCGCCATACGAGTTTGCTGTGCTTCTAAACCCGTTTTACTGATCCACATTGACGCTGTTGACATATTTTTTCTCCTAACCTATGCGCATTAATTGTGCGCTAGCTGCTTCGTTATCGCTCACTGTTTTCATCATTTTGACCTGTAATTCAAAATTTCGGGCCAACTCGATCATGCTAACCATCGCGCTAACCACGCTGACGTTACTGCCTTCAACCGCACCCGACACTAGCCTCACACCGGCACTGGCCTCGGCTTCTGAACCATTTTTTAATCTAAATAAGCCGTCTTTACCTTTTGTAATATCCGCCAATTCAGGGTTTACTAGTTTGATCCTGTCGATAGCGGATAAGGTAGCTGCGCTATCACCTAAAGGAATAATGCTAATGGTGCCATCGCTGCCTATTTCTATTTTTTCTGCTTCGGGCAAACTCACTGGGCCGCCGCCGCCTAATACCGGCAAGCCAGTGCCCGTTGTTAACAACCCCGTTGGCGTTATTCTTAAGTCACCGGCTCGGGTATAAGCCTCAGAGCCATCCTCGGTTTGTACGGCGATCCAGCCCTCGCCTTTAATCGCTACGTCTAATACGCGACCCGTCTGTTGCGTCGTTCCATTCTCAAAATCGATGCCTGGACGTTCAGCCATCGCGTAAACGTGAGATGGATGACCGGGACCATAAACCGGCATGCTTCTAAATTGAGATAGATCCGCTTTAAAGCCCGTGGTATTAGCATTCGCTAAGTTATGCGAATTGACTGCCTGCGCCATCAACGCTTGCTTGGCACCACTCATTGCTACGTAAAGACTGCTATCCATGATTATTCTCTCTGAGCTCTATAAATTAACGAATGTTAATAATGGCCTGCTGAATCGTATCTTGAGTCGATATAGCTTGCGCATTAGCCTGGAAATTACGTTGTGAGGTAATCAAGTTGACCAACTGCGTTGCAATATCCACGTTAGATGCCTCAAGTGCACCCGACTGCATGGAACCAAAACCAGCCGTTCCCGCTGCACCAATAGTTTTATCGCCCGAGCTGAAGGTCTCGCCCCAGCTGGTGTCGCCTAACTGGCGCAGGCCTTGTGAATTGGGAAACGTTGCAAGAGCGACCTGACCCAATAAGTCGGATTGACCATTGGTGAAACGGGCAAAGACCACGCCAGTTTGATCAATTTCGATACCACTTAAACGGCCAGATGCAAAACCATCCTGACTTAAACCATTTACTGAAAAGCCACCGCCATACTGGGTCGTATCGGCATAATCGAAATTCATCGTTAAATTGCTAGCGCCATTGCCTAAATTTACCCCATCGAAAGCGATATTGCTGTTTGTAGTTGTAACTGGAGTCGTCGTGCCAACAGTTATGTCTTGAAAAGAACCCAGTCCATCAAATGTCATGGTAAAAAAATCATCAGCGCCTGCATTTATCGTCAATGGGTCTCCATCTACAAAAGTACGAACTTGCCATTCATTGGCCGTCGGGTTACTGGCTACGAAATACATCGTCGCAGGAAAATCATTACCCAATGAGTCGTACACCGTCGTAGAGGTTGAACTATTGAAGGTATCGGCGTCTAGCGCGTCAAATTCTAACGGGTCTATAGGGAAAGTTGTATAACCTGTAGGAACCGTTTCCTGCGCGTTTAAATTAAGCGTTGGAACCACATTGGTTGTTGCTGCTGGCGCTGAGTCACTGGTACTCAATTCTAAGGAAGACAAAGCGCCGGTATTAAAGGTTCCATTATTATTAGGGGGAAAGATTTGTAATTCTCGGCCTGAACTATCAACAACAAAACCATCTCTATTGGTAGAAAATGAACCCGCCCGTGTAAATGCTTGAGCGCCATCATCATCGACAATAAAGAACCCTTCACCATTAACCGCTAAATCTAAATTGCTTGAGGTAAATTCAATACTACCCTGACTAAATTGTTGCGCAATATTTGAAACGCGGACACCACTACCGGGTGTGTTACCAGAGACACCGGTGAACGTCGTCGCAAACACGTCTACAAACTCAGCGCGCGACTCTTTAAAGCCCGTTGTTGATGAGTTAGCAATGTTATTGCCTACGACAGAAAGATCTGTTGAAGCTGCGTCTAAACCACTTAATGAAGTACGAAATGACATAATATTCTCCTAAAATTTAAAAAATTCTACGGACGTCGCTGAAATCAACGCTACCCAGGCCGGCTATATTTAGCTGAAGCCCCCTGCCTGGACCGCCCAAGGTTACACTTTCCACATCCACCAACAATTGCGTGTCCAGCTCAAAATTTTGGCCATCTAGCCGTGCTTTAGCATCGACTACATAGTTACCGGGAGGTGCGATGCTTCCATCATTCATCCTGCCATCCCATATAAAGGGAACGGCGCCCGCAGCCTGCGTACCCAATGAAATGGTTTTTATCAACTCGCCGTTTTGATTAGAAATATCGATGGATACGTCTGGCGAGCTAGCCGGTAACGTCACCTCGCCTTGTATAGAACCACCAGCGCTTAACACACCCTGCTGAAGAGGTACGATAACCTGTCGGCCAACCAGGTTGGCCGCTTGTAAAGCCTGGTCATTGACAACAGATGAGGCAAATTCTGAAAAGGAAGTTTGCAGATCACCAATACCCGAGACGGTACTAAATTGTGCAATTTGACCGAGAAAAGCGCCACTATCCATAGGATCCAGTGGGTCTTGATTTTTTAACTGAGTGACCATTAGTTCTAAAAATTCACCCTGCCCAAGATCACCATCTTTTTTGGCTGCTGTGGCCTGATTTTGCTTGGTTAAGCCAAGGCTTTGCAGTGCATTGAAATCGATTTCTGGCATATCTATTCTCCGTTATTGGCCGATTTTTAAGGTTTCTTGTAAAAGTTGTTTTGCGGTATTCAGCATCTCAACGTTGTTTTTAAAGCTTTGGCTGGCAGACATCATGTTTGCCATCTCTTCCACCACATTGACGTTTGGTTTAAATATATATCCGTCCTGGTTCGCCATGGGGTGTTGTGGTGCATATTCCTGGCGAAGTGGTGCCTGGCTTTCAACCACGCCTAATACCCGCACACCGGTAGAATTTGACTGCTGAGCATTCATTTCATTTTGCAAAACCGCGCCGAACACCGGTTGGCGTGCACGGTACGTTTCGTTTGTACTACTGCTGACGGTATCGGCATTGGCCATATTGCTCGCTACTAGGTTTAAGCGCGTTGTTTGTGCGCTCATACCGCTACTGGCGATATCAAAAATATTATATAAAGACATGTTTATTCGCCTCTCAATGCTGACAGGTAACCGGTAATCTTACCGTTTAAAAAACGAAGTGATGCTTGGTAGTCCATCGCATTTTCTGCGTATTTAGCTTGCTCTACTTGCGTATCCACCGTGTTGCCATCTAACGATGCGCTGGTAGGAATGCGGTAAGCCAAAGAAACTGATGCGGGTGTTTTATCAAACGCGATATGTTGCTCATGCGTTTGTTTAATGTGTCCTGCAGATGTATTTAAATTGCTTAGAATTGATTTAAAGTCAAAATCCCTGGCTTTATATCCAGGTGTATCGGAATTAGCCATATTAGAGGCCAGCACCTCGGCCCGTTTTGAACGGAAAATAAGGGCTTGTTCGTGTACGCCGAATAATGAATCAATAGTGGTGGTCATAAGCTGCTCCTGTTTCGTTGAAAACAATAGAGCAGAAATCGTGCCAGTTTTATTTATTATTATATTTCAAATAGTTAGAGTTAAAATAGCGTTTAGCATTAAAAGAAAAGGCGGCAAAAACCGGCAAGGCGGCAAAAAAGAGCGTTAAACTTTTCGGTAACACTTGCAATCTGCGTTACGAATAACCTCTAAACTTTTTATTTCAGCAGGTAGAGCCTCCGAACTGCTTAAAAAAAGATAAGCACCCTGCTTCATTACACTGGTGATACGATTGAGGATATCGACCTTTGCTGTGGCAGTGAAATACATCAGTACATTCCTGCAAAAAATAATATCGAATTGACCCAGATTAGAAAAATCTTTTAGTAAATTTAACCTGCCGAATGTTACTCTTGAACGATGTGATGATGCGATTTGCCAACCATCACGGACCCCTGTGAAATGCTCGTTTTTTAAACTATTTGGCATCCCCCTGGTAAGTTCAATGTCTGAATATACCCCAGCTTTGGCTTTGCTTATAGTTCTATCAGAAATGTCTGTAGCAATGATTTTCAGGTAGGGCTTTTTAGCAGACTTCTTCAACGCTTTATCAATAGAAAGGCTAATACTGAACGGTTCTTGCCCTGAAGAACAAGCCGCTGACCAAATGGTTAGTCGGGGGCTTGATTCAAGCATTTCTGGTAATACTGTTGTTTCTAAAAAACGAAAGTGTGACGAGTCTTTAAACCAAAAAGTTTCATCCGTGGTCATCACATCAATAACCTTAGCCGCCAATTCTTTATCGGGCATAGCTTCTATCATCGAAAGCAGGTCTGACAGGTCGTCCATGCCCACTTCTTTCATCAGTGGACGCAAGCGATTGGTCACCAGGTATTGCTTACTGTCCGGCAGTAAAATTCCGCTATTGTTTTTCAAGAATTCTCGAAAGCGCAAAAACTCGTGTGTCGTTAACTCCATTTAGCCACCAGCACGATATTAAACATTATTGAGTAACCGTTATATACCTTGAACCTGGCGTACTCGATTTTGTATCGCTTCAGCTAATTCATCTGGGTTGTATTTCGCCATAAAAATGTCGGCGCCCACTCGTTTAACCATGATTTCATTAAAAACACCACTAAGAGATGTATGCAACATTACATACAACCCATCAAGAGCAGGCATTTTGCGTATCTCAGTCACCAGGGTATAACCGTCCATCACCGGCATTTCCACGTCAGTAACGACTAAGGTTAAAAAAGAAGGCACATCAACTCCATTGGCTACCCACTTTTTCAATACGTTTAGACCTTCTTTACCATCATTAGCAAAAGTAGCTTCCATTCCAAGGTCATCAAGCACTCTTTTTATCTGGTTTCGCGCTACGGCAGAGTCGTCAACTACGAGCACGTGCCCCTTGTTAGCCAATTTTTTATCTATAACCTCATTAGAAACACCACCTGGGCCCGCAACCACTTCACTTAGAATTTTCTCTACGTCAATAATCAATACGTAATCACCATCAACTTCGGTAATGGCCGTCACGTAGCCGCCCGATTCAATTCCTTCTGGTGGTGGTTTAATATCTTTCCAGTACAAATTAACAATACGATCTACATCCGCTACTAAAAACCCCTGTACCGAGCGATTGAATTCCGTAATAATGACAAACGAATTATCGTTATCTTCCAGACGCTCTTCACCTATTGCCATTGACATATCTATAACCGGAATATCTTTGCCGCGTAACTGGCAAATACCTCGAACAACTGGCTTTCCACCAGGTATTTTAGTCAGCTTTGGTCGTTGTATTACTTCCTGAATTTTAAAAACATTAATACCATATTTTTGACCTCCAGCCAGGGTGAAAATCAAGATCTCTAACCTGTTGGTACCCGCTAAATTAGTGCGGTCGTCAATCCCCGATAGTATTCCTGCCATTTCTGTCACCTTAGTAAATTTGTAGTTTGTAATCTGTAAGATATAAAAATTACGGCATATTTAATGCATGTATATTTAAGTCAAATTATTATGTAAAGCATAGACTATAACTTATGAAACTGTTTTTAAAAAAAGCCTTTTTTTTTCTACTCATTATCCAGTCGGTTCAAGCAGCTGACGATCTTTTTGAGGACCACCAAAATATCAAACAACAAGTCGCCTCTTTTTTAGAGTCAAAATTAGATTCATTGGGGAATGAATACAACATACAAATACTGAATATTGATCATCGCCTAAAAGTAAAAAAATGCCCATCTACAATTCAAATAGAACTGGCTGAAGAGCATATAAAAGCTGGAAAAAACACATTAAAGGTACGTTGCCATTCAGACACTCCCTGGCGATTGTTTATGTCTGCGAATATTAAACTATTTGGATACGCTACCGTTGCAAAACATCCGCTACGAAAAGGCCATTTAATTCAAAAAAACGACCTGGAATTAAAAAAAATAGAGCTATCAAGCCTTCGCTCTCCTTACCTGAAAGATGTTGACCAAGCCGTCAATTACGTACTTAAAAAAAGCCTGGGGCGCGGTGATATCGTTAGCGTCAATAATCTGTCAAAACCCATCATTATTAAAAGAGGTGACACGATTGAGATTCTGGCAAAAAATAACGAGTTTCAAATCAGTATGAAAGGCGTGGCTCTAAAAGCCGGAAGCAAGGGTGATAAAATTGAAGTAAAAAACATCAAGACTCAAAGAACGATCCAGGGAATTATTTTGGATAACCACACGGTTAAAGTGAATTTATGATAAATTTCTCAACCTTCATCAAGAATTAGAATAAGCAGCCGATAAAATAAGTAACGAATTTAGGAATGACTATGTCCATTAAGATTAAAGGAGCTTCCAGCAAACTCAACCAAACCGGCTCTAGCAAATCTAGCGGCGCAGAGAAAAATGCCAAATCTCCACCAGCAACGTCCGCGGGCGTATCTAATGATAGTAGTATTGAGCTAACCGAAACCGCTTCAAGACTGCAACAAATAGAGCGGGCGTTAAGTAACATTCCGATCATTGATGACGCCCGTGTTGAAAGCATCAGCAAGGCTATCGGCACTGGGCAGTATCAAATAGATAATGAAAAAATTGCCGATCGCATTATCGCCAGCGAAGAAGGCCTTAAAGAGGTTAAAAAATAATGATGAATACTCAATCAATCGACCAACTCATTAAACTGCTTGAAACGCTTGAGAACGTTTCGAATCAATTAAATGATGCATTGAAACAAGAAAAAGAAATTTTAAGGTCTCCTGATAGCCAGGAGCTATTAGCCCTTTCCCTCACTAAAAAGAAACTCGTTTCCGACTTAGAAAATCTTACCAAAACAACCCATCTGTTCTTAAAAAAACATAATTTCGACAAAGGTTTATATCAGCTATCTAGCTTTATTTCTGACATAACGCCAGCCGATATTCAGCTTCTTCTGAGTAATTCATGGTCAACTATTCAAAAATTATCTATCGAAAATAAAAAACTAAACGAACTGAACGGCTCTATCATAGAATTGAACCGCAGGTACACTCAGCGGTCGCTTGATATATTGCGAGGCCAAATAGGCACCAATAGTGTCACTTATGGATCTAAAGGACAAGTTATGAGTAGCATGTTATCTAGAAGCGTCAATACAGCATAATTTAAAGTGAGTTTACTGTCTGATTTGAAATCATTTTTATCTTCAGATAAAGAACCAAAGCACGATGTTCGAAGAGCTAACCCAAACTTTATAACCGACCCTGGTCGCATAAAGCATACACTCCAACTTCTAGCTAAATCCCACGTACAGATTTCAATTGTATTAGACGACCAGTCCATTTACACCAGTCGAATATTGAATGTTTCGGAAACGGACCTTGTGTTAGACCAAACCAATGATCACGAAGCAAATACAAAAATATTAGCTCAAAAAAGTGTCCGTATAAATGCCAAACTCCATTCCGTACACTGCAACTTTAATTGCCTTATCGTTCAGCCATATTCGGCTAATGACAATGGCTATCTGGCTTTGTTGCCCGAAAAAATTTATTACCCTCAAAAAAGGGCATTTTTTCGAATTCCTTTAGTTGACCTTGAAACACATGCTTTCAACGGTTCTACCCAACATTCTAACGACAACGTTTCCGGCTTTATTTATGATGTCAGCTTTGGCGGAATTGGCATTGCTGTTTACTCAAACAATCACATTCAAAAAGGTGATGTATTGTCAGCCTCTAATATGACCCTTAACAATGGCCAAATTATTCAAGCTGACTTAGCCGTCTGCTCGGTTAAAAGAGCGCCGCATGAACGCTTTACTCGCGTTGGCTGCAAATTTCTTAATGTCGAACTGGCGGATAAAAAGAGTATTCATAAATTCATTACAGCGTGTGAGCGTAAACGCGTTAAAAATCAGCCTGCTGCCCGTATAAAAAACACATAAACTACCACTTTAGCCTATACCTAAAAACCGCTTTAATGCTATTATTCAACCTTATAAAAATCACGTAATTTAAAGGCCTGTTTACTATTTTTTTGCAAGATGCCTCGGTAGCTCAGCCGGATAGAGCGCACCCCTCCTAAGGGTGAGGCCGCAGGTTCGAATCCTGCTCGGGGCACCATTTAACTTTAATTTTAACTGAAGCCATTTTTTTAAAGATTTCAACTACAATCTAAACTAAACAACTTCAAAGCAGACGGAATAACTTGATGAACAACTTGCTTCAGCTATTTAAAAGCACATCGGCATTCAATGGGGCCAACGCTAATTATATTGAGGAAATGTACGAACAGTACCTTGATGACCCCGAGTCAGTAGATGAACGCTGGCAAAAAGAATTCAATGCTATTCGTTCTAATACCGCATCAATTGACATCCCTCACTCTTCAATAAAAAAACACTTTGCTGATCTTGCCAAAGCACCAACCGGGGTGCGCGTTATTCAGGGTGGCCTTTCTGCTCAACAGCTGTCGAAACAAGCGGCTGTATCAAGGCTAATGAATGCTTACCGCATTAATGGACATAAGCAGGCGGACGTTGATCCACTTAATTCCGTTAAGGAAAAACTCATTACAGAACTGGATATTACCTTCCATGGATTAAGCGAACTAGATCTTAATACTCAATTTGACACCGGTACTTTGCATAACACGCCTGAACAACTGGCTTTAAAAGATATCATTCCCATCCTGCAAGAAACTTATTGCAGCAGTATTGGCGTTGAGTATATGCATATTTCTGACACCGAAATGCGCTCCTGGGTCAGACGCCGCATGGAAGGCCCTCGTGGACATTTAAACCTCAGTCCTGAGAAAAAGAAATGGACACTAAAATTATTGACGGCTGCGGAAGGCATTGAAAACTATTTACATCGCACCTACGTTGGTCAAAAACGTTTTTCACTGGAAGGTGGGGAAAGTTTAATTCCAATGCTAGACGAAATATTACAACGCTGTGGCGAGCATGGGGTAAAAGAAACCGTTATCGGCATGGCTCATCGTGGCCGTTTAAATGTACTAGTCAATATTTACGGCAAAAAACCTTCTATTCTTTTTGAGGAGTTCGAAGGGAAGCGATCCGCCTCTCCCGCTAAAAATGGTTCTGGCGACGTTAAATATCATATGGGGTTTTCTTCCGATATTTCTACTCCAGGCGGTGACATGCATCTTGCTTTGGCTTTTAACCCGTCACACCTCGAGATCATCAACCCAGTCGTGGAAGGTTCGGTGCGAGCCAGACAAGACAGGCGTGGCGAAACTGGCGAAGACGAAGTAGTTGCTATTCAAATCCACGGCGATTCAGCATTTTCTGGTCAGGGCGTTGTCATGGAAACGTTGCAAATGTCTCAAACTCGCGGTTACGGCACTGGCGGAACCATACATATTGTTATCAATAATCAAGTGGGGTTTACAACAAGTAACCCCGTCGACACTCGCTCAACCCTGTATTGCACAGACGTGGCAAAAATGCTTGAAACACCAATTTTACATATAAATGGCGATGACCCAGAAGCCGTCTTATTCGCCTCACAATTAGCAGTCGACTTCCGTAAAGAATTTAAACAGGATATCGTGCTAGATATGGTTTGTTATCGCCGTCGCGGTCACAACGAAGCCGATGAACCAGCAGTTACCCAGCCACTAATGTACAAGACGATTCGCGCATTACCTACAACGCGCAAAATTTATGCTGACCGTTTGATTAAAGAAAACACAGTGGGGGCAAATGAGGCAGCACAACTTGAAACTGACTATCGAGCTGCGCTTGAAAAAGGTGAAATCGTCTCTCGCCCAATTCTCGAGCATAAGATAAACCCTTACGTAGCCAAATGGGATGCATTTTTAACCAGCAAATGGGACGATCCTTGCGACACCACTGTTGACGCGAAAGAGTTCCATAAAGTTTCAGATTTAATGCTTAGGCTACCACCTGAATTTGCCATTCAAGAACGGGTAGAAAAAATATTAGAAAGTAGAAATAAAATGTCGGTTGGCGCTTTACCTATTGACTGGGGATACGCCGAAAATATGGCCTACGGCACATTGCTAGCCCAGGGGTACGATATTCGAATCACTGGGCAAGACGTTGGCCGAGGAACTTTTTTCCATCGCCACGCCGTATTGCACAACACGCAAAATGGTGAAACATATATACCTTTACGTCACCTCCTTCTCGAACAAGGCACCTTTTCTTTGTACGACTCCTTTCTATCTGAAGAAGCGGTACTAGGCTTTGAATACGGTTATTCGACGACAGAACCCGATGACCTTGTTATATGGGAAGCTCAGTTTGGTGATTTTGCGAACGGTGCCCAGGTCGTAGTTGATCAGTTTATTAGTTCAGGAGAAACTAAGTGGGGGCGCTTATGCGGACTGGTGATGCTATTACCTCATGGCTATGAAGGCCAGGGGCCAGAGCACTCTTCGGCTCGATTAGAACGTTACCTTCAGCTGTGTGCGGGGCATAATATGCAAGTTTGTGTGCCGTCAACTCCCGCTCAAATTTTCCATTTGTTGCGTCGCCAGACATTGAGCTTTTTCCGTAAGCCACTGATTATTATGAGCCCCAAAAGTTTGCTGCGCCACAAACTCGCCACTTCAACGTTAGAGGAATTAACAGAAGGCTCTTTCCAGCGAATTATTCAGGAAATTGACGATATAGACCCTAAGAAAGTCACTCGAATGGTCGTTTGTTCTGGCAAAGTTTATTACGACCTTTTAGAGAAACGTCGGGAGGATAAACTTGAACATGTTGTTATTTTAAGAGCCGAACAGGTCTACCCTTTCCCAATCGATGAGTTGCAGGAATCCTTCAAAAAATACCCCGAACTAAAACAAGTTGTCTGGTGTCAGGAGGAACCTAAAAACCAGGGTGCCTGGTACCAAATTAGACACCGTTTTTTCGATTTAGTCAGCGAAAAATTTGAGCTTATATACGCTGGTAGGAACATGTCTGCCTCACCTGCTGTTGGGCAATTTAGTCAGCACGTTAAACAGCAACAAAAATTAATCCAAGAAGCACTTTATTAACGCATTGCCCTTCAAAAAGGAATAAATCATGAGCATTGAAGTTTTAGTACCCAACCTTCCCGAATCTGTTGCAGATGCCACATTAGTCACCTGGCACAAGAAAGCAGGAGATACCGTCCTAAAAGATGAAAACCTTGTCGACCTGGAAACAGATAAGGTTGTTCTAGAGGTACCTGCTTTATCGGATGGTATCCTCGCTGAAATTTTTGAACCAGAAGGCGCTACCGTTTTAAGCGGACAATTAATCGCGCGTATTGAAACCTCTGGTGCAAGTTCAGCAGTTACAAAACCAACTGAAGTGATTCAACCCCAGGCTTCAACCATGCCGCCGGAAAAAAATTCTGGCTCCAACGAAGCGCTAAGCCCCGCGGTTAGAAAATTAGTTGCTGAACATGGTCTGGATACTAATAATATTGCGGCGACAGGTAAAGGTGACAGAATAACCAAAACAGACGTTCTAAATTACCTCAAATCCCAACAAGGATCTGACAACGTCATTTCACGCCCAATTGCTCCAGAGGCTGTTGCGCCAGCAAAAGCGTCTAAAGCGGCACAATTACCTACCTTGCCAACTAATGACCGAGCAGAACAACGCGTTCCCATGACGCGATTGCGCGCGAAAGTGGCCGAGAGATTACTCCAGGCGCAACAGAATACCGCCATGTTGACCACCTTTAACGAGGTGAACATGCAACCCATTATGGACATTCGCAACAAATACAAAGATACCTTCCTAAAAATACACGAGACCAAATTAGGCTTCATGTCCTTTTTTGTTAAAGCTTGTGTTGAAGCGTTAAAACTGTACCCATCTGTCAACGCTTCCGTCGATGAACAGGACATTATTTACCACGGTTATTATGATATTGGCATCGCCGTATCGTCTCCTCGCGGATTGGTTGTCCCTGTTTTAAAGGACGCTGATTTAAGGAACTTTGCCGCTATTGAAAGCGGTATTTCAGAGTTTGGCATTAAAGCGCGTGACGGTGGCCTTACTTTCGAAGACTTGTCTGGCGGCACCTTTACTATTACTAACGGCGGTGTATTTGGCTCGATGATGTCTACTCCTATATTGAACCCACCCCAAAGCGCTATTCTCGGCATGCACGCCATTAACCAGCGCGTCGTCGTTGAAAATGGCGAAATGGTGATTCGTCCAATGATGTATCTGGCACTTTCTTATGATCACCGAATTATTGATGGCAAAGAAGCCGTTTCATTCCTGGTCACCGTGAAAGACTTTCTGGAAGATCCTTCTAGATTGCTATTAAACGTTTAAAGACATCTTGGGGAGTAAAGTATGAGTTCAGATACTAAGTTTGATGTGGTTATTATTGGTGGTGGCCCAGGTGGCTACGTTGCGGCCATTCGCTGTGCGCAATTAGGCCTTAAAACTGCCTGTATTGATGATTTCACAGGGAAAGACCAAAAGCCTTCTCTAGGCGGCACCTGTCTTAATGTCGGCTGCATTCCGTCTAAAGCCCTGCTCGAATCTTCACATCATTACGCACAGTTGAACCACGGGCTTGAAAACCATGGCATTACGGTCACTGGCTTAAAAATTGACGTAGCTGCGATGATCAAAAATAAAGATGATATTGTTGGTCGATTAACCGGCGGTATTGGCGGCCTGTTTAAAGCGAACAAAATTACCAGTTTTCATGGCCGGGGTAAATTACTGGCTGGAAAGCAAGTTGAAATCACGTCAGGTAAAACCAAGTCCACCATCTCGGCAGATAGCATTATTTTAGCTACTGGCTCTCGTCCGATAGATATCTCTTCAGCCCCTGTTGACAACAAAAATATTGTGGATTCAACCGGCGCCCTGGATTTCAAAGAGACGCCTAAAACCTTAGGCGTTATTGGCGCCGGTGTTATTGGTTTAGAACTTGGCAGCGTATGGAGTCGTTTAGGATCAGAGGTTGTGCTATTAGAAGCGCAAGATGAGTTCTTACCTGCCGCAGATATAAAAATTGCAGCCGAGGCAAAGCGTCAATTCAAAAAACAAGGCCTTGATATTAAAATGGCCGCACGCGTGACGAAGGCTACTTCAAAAGGCAAGAAAGTTATCGTCAATTATGAAGATGCCTCTGGTAGCCATACTATTGAATTAGACAAACTAATTGTATCGGTAGGTCGTCGCCCTAATACTGATGGTTTATTTGCGCCAGAAGTTCCCATTAATCTGGATGAACGGGGCTTTGTCGAAGTCGATGAAATTTGGCAAACAAACCAGCCCAGCGTCTACGCTATTGGCGATCTGATTCGTGGACCCATGCTCGCTCACAAAGCGTCTGAGGAAGGCGTTGCCGTCGCTGAAGTTATTTATGGTGAAGAACCAGAAATCAACTATGACACTATTCCAAGTGTCATCTACACCAGCCCAGAAATCGCCTGGGTTGGGCAAACCGAACAGCACCTGAAATCAACCGGCAAAAAAATCAAAATTGGTAGTTTCCCATTCAGCGCAAGTGGACGCGCTCAGGCCATGGGGGACACTACGGGTATGGTTAAGATCATTTCTAGCGAAGAAACTGATCAAATTTTGGGTGTCCACATCATTGGCCCTCATGCATCAGAACTACTCGCAGAAGCCGTGCTAGCGATGGAATATTCCGCCAGTACCGAAGATTTGGCGCTAACCATACACTCACACCCTACGCTCTCTGAAGCAATACGTGAAGCCGCTTTAGCGGTAGATAATAAAGCTCTTCATATCCCAAATAAATAACCTCCCTTAAACTCTCCTAACGGCTATCGCCTTTGGGAGAGATTGCTTATTTAATGGCACACCTTGATTTGTCTTAAATAAAAAGCAAATCCGTACCGCGGAAATTTCATATTTTAAATCCCTTCCGCTCCATCCATTATCAGCAAGTTATATCAAAGTTTTAATAAAGTTTAGTAAATATAACTTTCAAACCCCTATTTTTTCAGTAATTTATTTATTTATTCCTTTACAAAAGGGTTTATCTGCGTTAATTTTAACAAAATCTTGACACTTTATTTAATTGTATTAATTAAGCTGTTGTTTATTAAAGTTTTTTATTAGATGACATTTTTTTAACAACAATAAAAACAGATATAAAAAAGGGGTAGTTATATGTCGTCAGTCATTTCAGAAGTAATTAAAATCGATGAGATTAACACCTGCGATCTTCTCATCAGATACCTGGAAGAAATGGGGGTTGAATATATTTTCGGTATTCCTGGAGGAGCGATTGAACCCTTGTATAACGCGTTAGCAAAAAGTGAAAAACGCGGGGGAATTAGAGCCATAACGGCTAGACACGAAACCGGTGCGGTATTTATGGCCGACGCTTACGCAAGAAACACAGGTAAATTAGGCGTATGTTGCTCTACAACGGGCCCGGGCGCAACCAATATGATTACAGGTATCGCCTCTTCTTATGAAAACAACACCCCACTGCTAATTATTACACCACAAGCATCACAGGATAAACTCGGTAAAAAAGCGATGCAAGAGTCTGGTGACACCGGCGTCAATATTGTTGGTATGCTCGAATTTTGCACTCGATATAACAGTTGTGTCACTCATATAGCGCAATTTGAACAAAAACTCGTGTCAGCTATCATGTCGGCATTTAGTATGCCTAATGGCCCGTCTCACCTCAGTATTCCTGCTGACATACTTAAAGGTTTAGTTAATTACAAACCATCAAACATCAACATTGATAATCTTTTAAGGCGACCTAAGTTTAAAGATGAACACGCCATAGATCAGCTAACTAAAGAATTTGATAAATCCAGAAAAATCGTTTTTGTCATAGGTGCAGGTGCAAAAAATTGTAATAGTTTAATCTTGCAATGTATTAAACATTTTGATGCAGAATTTGTGGCCACTCCTGATGGCAAAAGTTTCATCAACCCCTATCACCCTTCCTATCGTGGTGTTATTGGTTTCGCTGGGCACAAAAGCGCCAATAAAGCTCTTGAAAACCCCTCGGTCGACACAGTTGTTGTCATCGGTTCATCTCTTGGAGAATTCACTAGTAATGCCTGGGATCAAAAAGCACTATTAAATAATAAGTTGATCCATATCGATAATAATGAAGATAATTTCACACGATCATTTGTAGCCAAACTCCACGTTGGAGGCGATATTCCGACTATTTTAATGGACGTTTTAGAGCATACAAAAAAACGCAATAAAGAAAAAATTAAACTCGACTACGAGCACGCAAAATCGGTCATCGATAAAGCTGATTTTTTTACTCATATTCAAAAAGATAATCAAAAAATTATTCACTTTGAGCTTGATGAGCCACATAAAATAAGCGAAATTACCACGCCCCTGAAACCGCAGTTTTTAATGTCGCAATTGACTAAACTTTTCCCACCTAACACACGTTACTTAGCCGATACTGGCAATAATCTTGCTTGGGCTATCCATTACCTCAACCCCTATGATAGGCGCCTCAATCAACGTAGAGATATGTCTAGGGCCACTAATGATAGACGCGTCGATGACGCAGGTTTACTACAAATTTGCGCCGATTTCTGCTCCATGGGTTGGTCGGTCGGCAGCGCCATCGGAACCGCCCTGGCCCATCCTAATGATCCGGTGGTCTGCATCGTCGGCGATGGTAGTTTTCTAATGTCTGGCAACGAAATAACCGTCGCTTTACAGGAAAGGCTGAACGTGATTTTTCTAATCATGAACGATCAACATCTAGGCATGGTTATGCATGGGCAGCGGTTAAATAAATCCGCCGATATTGCCAACACTTTACCCAATATCAGCTACGCACTAATGGCCTCATCGATGGGCATTATGAGCCATACCATAGAATCGGCTGATGATTTAATAGCCCTGGATATTAATACTATTTGTCGTCGCAAAGGCCCGACCCTGCTTGACGTTCGTATCGATCCACAAGAAGTCCCCCCTATTGCCACTCGACTTAAAGGAATGCGTTAATCATGGCCAAGGAAAAAGAAAAAATCACCACTAAAATCTGGTACGAAGAGCCAGAAGCCGACAACCCGTTTGCCGCAAAAGTCAGCTACTGTTCTGGATATGACGTGTACGGGGAGTTATTAGGTAAAATTTCATGGCCTGAGTATATTTATTTATTATTTAAGCTAGAAAAACCACAAGCATGGCAAGCCGAATTAATAGAGGCCGTAGCCGTAGCTATTGCTAACCCAGGCCCACGTGACTTAAGCGTACGCGCCGCGATGAATGGCGGCGTGGGCGGTTCAACTGCCGCTTCATGCTTAATGGCGGCACTCGCCCCCGGCGCAGGTAAAAATGGCGGTGCTAGAGAAGTTTATCAAGTGATGCGCTTATGGCAACAATGCCAGTTTGACATGCAACTATGGCAGCAAAATCTCTCGGACTATAAAGATGAAGTAGCCGTAGAAGTATGGCCCGCCAGCGAGCACCCACCCGGATTTGACCCTTATGGCGCAAGTTGCGCCACGCCCGTGTTACAAACCCTAAAACATTTAACGGCCATTTACTCTGGTGGCGCCCTCGCCTATTTATCGAGTAAACGCGAACAGTTGGAACGCTCAGCACATTGCCCGCTCGGGATGACCGGCGTTATTGCCGCAGCTTTTACAGATTTAGAGCTAACAGACGAGCAAGCAGAAATGCTATTTTTATTACTTCGCCTGCCCGGTGCAGCCGTTCATTCGCTCGAACAGAAAAAACTCGGCTGGCGAAAATACCCCTTCTTTGGAGATGGTTTAACGCTCACCAACGACCCTGGCCCAGTAAGTGTTAAAGAAGTATTGCAGGAGGCCTTATGAGGGGGCCTGAAATATTATCAAAAGCCGAAGATAATTGGCGTACCGATATGGGCGCATTATTCAATGGCGAACGAGTGGTTTTTCGAGGTAAAGATTTATTTACTGAACTAGGAGAGCTCTCGTGGTTTAAATATTTTATGTTTGGAATTACGGGTAAATTTTTTTCAGACCAGCAAATAAGCCTAATTGAGAAAATATGGACATTAGCCGTAAGCTACCCTGAGCCACGCATATGGAATAATCGAATCGCATCACTAACGGGTTCTGCGCGTTCCACCGGATCACTTGGCGTTTCTGCCGGCATAGCTGCATCAGAGGCGAGCATATACGGAAACCAAATCAGTTATATTGCGATAGATTTTATTCGACGAGCAAATGAACTTAAAAATTCTGGCCAGTCTCTTGAGGAGTTTGTAAAAAAAGAAATCAAAAAAAACCGAATAATCCCCGGTTATGGTCGACCACTGATAAAGACGGACGAACGAATAAAACCGTTAATGGACGCGGCTAAAAAACTAAATCTGGCCGAAGGCCCTCACTATCTAACGGCTTTAGCCGTCGAAAAAATACTCATTGACAACAAGTACCGCATGGTAATGAATGCTGCTGCTCTAGCCGCAGCGCTTGCAGCGGATTTAGGTTTCGAACCGAGAGAATACTATTATTACACCTTAATAGCTTTTTCGGCAGGCATACTGCCATGTTATATAGATTCTGCTAGCCATAAAGAAGGCACTTTTTTTCCACTCCCCTGCGAAAGACTAAATTATATAGGAGTAACTGAAAGACACTGGTAATTTTTTAAATCTCAACTAGGCTTATAAAACAGTACTAAAACGTTTATAGGCTTTAAAGATGAAAAATTTATTAATTACGTTGTTATTAACCTTATTTTCTACTTTTGCACCCCCTTTATTCGCATTTGATGAGGATGAGAGCACTCTAGCTGGTGCGTATGGCGACGAGGAGTTTATATACATTGCTACCGGCCGTAAACAGACGGTATCTCAGGCCCCTGCTGTAGCCAGTATTATTTCAGCTAAAACCATACGCCAAATGGGAGCTCGCGATATAGACGAAGTATTAGAAACCGTGCCCGGCTTGCACGTATCGTACACCGCGGGCGGTTACAACCCTATATACCAAATTCGTGGCATTTCTTCGAATGTAAACTCTCAAGTGCTAATGCTCATCAATGGTATACCCATCACCAATATTTTTGCTGGTGATCGTTCACAAGCCTGGGGCGGTATGCCGGTTGAAAACATCTCTCGCATTGAAGTAATCAGGGGGCCAGGATCAGCACTTTATGGCGCGGACGCATTCGCCGGCACGATCAACATTATCACCAAAAACGCTACAGAAATCGATGGGGTAGAAATGGGCGTATCGGCGGGTAGTTTTGATGAATACCGTGGCTGGCTGCAATACGGCGGGGATATTTCTGGTTGGAACACCGCCTTTTCTGCTCAAGTTTTAGATACACACGGCCAACACGAAACAGTGTCAAGCGACCTGCAAACGGGGCTTGATTCATTTTTTGGTACCTCAGCTTCATTAGCACCAGGCGGTGTTAATTTAGGCAGACAATCCTTAGATACCCGCATTGATATTTCTAAAGATAAATGGCAAATTCGAGCCGGTTACCAGGGTAGGCGGAATGTTGAAGTGGGCGCTGGTTTATTTCAAGCGCTTGACCCTAGCGGTGAAGCAAATGCTGACCGTTATAATGCTGACATTAGTTATAACACTTCGGACTTTGCTGATAACTGGGATTTAAAAGCGCAATACAGCTTCTTTAATACCATTACCCGATCTGATCTCGTTCTTTTACCCCCTGGTGCAAACGCCGGCGCAGGCGTTTTTGCTGACGGTGCTATCGCTGAACCGGATGTTTACGAGCGCCATAATCGCATCGATTTATCCGCTTTTTACACGGGGCTCGTTAACCACGATATTCGCATCGGCACAGGCTTCCACCACCAGGACCAATACAAAATTGAAGAGAAGAGAAACTTCGATACCTTATTGTTTATGGGTGCACCCATTTTAGTACCACTAGGTAGTGTTGTTGATGTATCCGACACCGCTCCATTTAATCAGGAAGAAACCCGTAAGATTTATTATGGCTTTGTACAGGACGCCTGGGATTTTGCGCCCGACTGGACCTTAACAGCGGGTTTACGTTACGACCATTATTCAGACTTTGGCGGCACCATCAACCCACGTTTAGCGCTCGTCTGGCAAACAAGTTATCGTTTAACCAGTAAATTATTGTACGGGCGCTCGTTTCGTGCGCCCTCTTTCGCCGAACAATTCAATATTAATAACCCCGTGGCCCTTGGTAACCCCAGCTTAGACCCGGAAACTATTGATACCATTGAAATGGCTTTTGACTACGCAGCTAGTGAAAATTTAAAAATTGGCTTTAACGTTTTCCGCTACAAAATGGAAGATATTATTCGCTTTAACCCAACCACGGCCAATAACACGGGTTCGCAAATCGGCCATGGATTTGAAATGGAAGTGAGCTGGAAAGCTAGCGACAGGCTGGCTATCAATGGTAATTATGCCTACCAGACATCAGAAGACGGCGATAGCAACAGTGATGCCCCCGATGCACCAAAACAACAGGTATATGTACGGGCAAATTATCAGCTAAATAACGTATGGTCGCTAAACTCTCAACTAAACCACGTACGCGATAGAAAACGTGCTGCGGATGATCTACGCCCCGAGATCGACGACTATACCGTCGTCGACTTAACGCTGCGAGCAACGGAATTTGCCCCTGGGTTTGAATTTGCAATATCGGCGAGAAATTTGTTTGACGAAACGGTAAAAGAACCGTCACTGGCACCGGGGTTAATCCCTGACGACCTTCCCCAGGCCGGCAGGGGATTTTTTGTTGAATTTAGAAAAGCCATTAACTAGTTAAATAAAGCAAGGGATATATGATGTTTAATATCAAGGATGATAAAACTTTGCTTATGTGTCTAAAAAAAGTTTTAAAGACACTGCTGCTTACCATTTGTATTAATATGATGGCATTAGCTGATGACGACTTATTAGCCAACTGGAATTTTAAAATCGCCGTACTTTCTCCCGAGGTAAGGAAACCCTATAGTGCTTTTTTTGAGGCCATTATCGATGGCATTGAAAAAGATGCTAATGTTAAGGTTATTATCAAATCTATCAATGAATCAACGCCGCCTTCATCTATTACCGATTGGCTAAACGAACAAAAACCTGACGCCGCTATTTTGCTCGGTGGCGGCATTAAATCACTAAACTCCAATTTAAATGGTCCCTATAAAGTGGTTTATGGCGCGTCATTTTTTTCAAACGAAGATATTCAATCGGGATTAAACGGAATTTCTATTACGCCTGATCCAGGATTATTGTTTAGTGAGCTCAAAAAATTGAGTCAACAGACCAAATATGTTCACGTTGTTTACCACCCCGGCACGAATGGCTGGTTAGTCAAAAAAGCACGTAAAAGCGCTACAAATCTTGGTTTAAGACTTATAGAACACGCCGTGGAAAACTCTCAACAGGCCGCCAGGGCTTATCGTGAAATAGCTCAAACGAGTAATCATCTTGCTGAAAATGCTTTATGGCTTCTTCAGAACGACCCAACGTTGGATGAAAAAAGTTTATTACCCAAAATTCTGGCTGATGCTTGGCAGTATGAACAGCTAGTTATATCTAGCAACCCTGCTCACGTTAAACGAGGCGCCTTATTGTCGTTACTTCCCGATAACAACAGGCTTGGCCGTGAACTGGCTAAAACAGCCGTCCGCGCGATAAACGGTCAGCGTGGGGAAATTGAGCCAATGAAGTCGTCACTCGTGGCTATAAATATACGAACGGCCAAACACCTATCGTTAACTATTACACCTTCACAGGAAAGTCAATTTACCTTGGTATACCCCAGGAAGAAAACAAATGATTAAATCGGCCTTTAATTTTCTAACGCAATCTAGTTTCAAAAATTTACTAGCAACGACTTACGTCCTTGGCATTTTATTGTTGATAGTGATTGCGACAACAATTACGTCTAACTTATCGACCAGGACAGTTGAAGAAAGTTTACGTAATACTGGTATTCAGCTCATTGAATCCTTTGCTAGTAGAAGTCGTTTAGCCCTGCTTTATCAAAGTGAAGATGAAGCGCAAATCGTTATTGAATCGACTTTATCTTTTCCTGACGTTAAAGCCGCTGGTATCTATAACGAAAAAATGCAGCCTATCTACCTCAGCAATAACGAATTAGGCGAAATTTCTCAGGGCACGTCCGAAAAATCTTCCGTATTAGATTACGAAAACAACCTTGAATGGGTTTATAGCTCCGCTGTTTTCAGTACCACTGACACAGAAATATCGCCTTTTTCAGATACTGAATTCAAACCCCAGTTGTTAGGCTATGTACGATTAAGCGTCAGTAAAAGCGCCTTAACCCAGCTAAAAACCGACTTTTTTAAATACAATCTAATCGTTATTGGCGCTCTGGCATTGTTGTTATTATGGGCCCTTCTTAATGTTACAGGGCGGGTTACCAAGCCCATAAGGACATTAGCTAATAATATGCATAATGCCGCCGTTGGTGGTTCTAAAATTAGAACCGCTATTGGTGGTACTCAGGATATCATCGACATGGAACTCGCTTTTAACAACCTGATGGACATTCTTGAAAAGCGCGAAGATGAATTATTAACCACGCGTGATTTAGCCTTAGAAGCGGCTAAAGTGAAAGGTGAGTTTGCGGCCAATGTAAGCCATGAATTGAGAACACCATTGAATGGCATCTCCGGCATGCTCGAGTTACTGTCTGAAATGAGCCTCACGGTACAACAAAAAGACTATTTGGAGGTCGCCTCTTCCAGCGCCAACTCATTACTAGAGCTCATTGATGACGTACTTGATTTTTCTGTTTACGATCAAAACAATATCACTTTAAATAAAAAATCATTTAATTTGAGTGAAACCTTAGAAGATTTTATTGTTTTACTGAGTCCTCAGGCACAACGTAAAAACCTTTCTATCGCTTACTTTATAGACGATAACGTACCGAAACAATTAATTGCAGATAACGTCAGATTGCAGCAAATATTACATAATTTACTGGGTAACGCACTTAAATTCACACGGCATGGCAGTGTCAGTGTTTCGGTAACAAAACAAAAAAATGACGATGACGTTGACAATAATAAGCTGTCATTATTATTTGAAGTCACCGACACCGGCATCGGGATTCCTCCTGAGGCACACGAGAAAGTGTTCCAGGCTTTTGTGCAAGCCGATAGTTCAACGACACGTGAATATGGTGGCACGGGCTTAGGTCTTGCAATTTGTCGTCAATTAGTCACCCTTTTTGGTGGTGAAATGGGGCTCAACAGCCACATAGGTGAAGGTAGTACGTTCTGGTTTACTATAAAGGTCGAAGTAGATGACGCGGCTAACTCGCCTCTATCGACATCTACACAAATAAAGCCATTGCAAAACAATATCCTGTACGTTGGTGATAACACTATTTGCCGTCGATTTATCGCTCAACGGCTAAAAGCCTTGTCATATTCAGCTGATTACGTAAGTAACGGTACTGCAGCACTGAATATGATGCGCCAGCAAGCAGTAAAAAACACGCCTTATGATGTGGTTATCATCGACGAATTGAGTACTGGCATTAGGCAGCATACGTTAACTAAATTTATCAATGACGATGAAGAACTCAACTCATCGCGCGTTATTTTAACGATCAATTACCATATAAGCGAAGTAGAAATTTCCCAGGAACAATTAAACGCTGAGTATTTAACAAAACCGGTTAGAGAAGCGGATTTAGCAAACCTGTTAAATATCAGCCTTGAAAACAGCGACACAAAAGTACCCGTCAACCCTGACTTGGAAAAAGCCAATATATCAACCGCATCTTTCGAAAATAAGCATATCTTAGTCGTCGAAGATAATCGGGCTAATCAGCTAGTGGCTAAGGCCATGTTAGAACGTTTGAAATGTAAAATAACGATCGCAGGTAATGGAAAAGAAGCAGTAGAAATAGCCTCACGCCATACCTTTGATCTAATCTTTATGGATTGTCAAATGCCTGAGATGGATGGTTATGAAGCCACCTACCAATTGCGACAGCTGGAATCACATGGACTACGTACCCCAATCGTTGCCATGACGGCCAACAAACAAAAAGGCGACCGCGAAAAGTGCCTGGCCGTCGGCATGGATGATTTCATGTCAAAACCGCTTAAGCTTGATTTACTGGCCGACCTACTGAATCGCTGGCTCGGCCCCGACGATGAGCAGATAATGATCGTCGACTCTGAAAAACCTTCTGCATCGAAAGACAATGACCCGCTGGACAAAGAAGCCTACGACTATTTAACCGACAACCTTGGCGATGATGTCATCAGCATTTTGTCTGTATTCCAGGAGGATATGCCAGGTTATCTAAACCGCTTAAACGCTGGAATCGTTAATAATGACTTCCTGTCCATTAGCAAAGCCGCACATGCCATAAAAGGAACCGCCGCCAACATTGGGGCGCTTCAATTACGTGACGCTTGTGAAGCATTAGAACACGCATGCACGCTTAAAAATGTCGGCACATTAGCACTACTTCATGAAACGCTATTATTTGAAGCCGAACGTGCCATGAAAGCCATTGCGTTAAAAATAAACCCTGAAAAAAGCACTACCCGCAACGATCTAGCTATCCATCAGGAGCAAAGTAAAATTTTAATCGTTGGTGATGATCGTGCCGCACGAAAAACCATAAAAAGCACTTTGGAAAAACAAGGTTACCTCGTTGATGAGGTGACTAGCGGCGAACAGGCTCTGATGTACTGCGAACGTATTAAACCCGATTTAGTCATCATGGACGCCTCGAAGCGTGGGATGGATGGATTTGAAACGTGCAAAAAAATCACTGAACAATACGGTAGTACTGAAATTCCGATCATTATACTGACCGCTTTAGACAACGAAGCATCCATTAATAGAGCTTTTCAAGCCGGCGCTAGTGATTATTTATCAAAACCCATTAACATCCCCCTATTCCATTTGCGGGTGAAACGTATATTATTGGTTAAACACACAGAAAGACACATCAGTTATCTCGCGCATAAAGACCCGTTAACCGGTTTGATGAATAGGACTATGTTTGCTGAAAAAGCAACAGAGGCTTTAGAGACGCACCAGAAAAATAATTCAATGCTGGCCATTATGTTTCTGGACTTAAATCGATTTAAACTGGTGAATGATTCCTACGGCCATGAAGCTGGCGATCTGTTACTTAAAATTGTAGCCGAACGTCTAACGCGAAGCATCAGACAGGAAGATATCGTTTCGCGTTTTGGTGGCGATGAATTTGTGATTGCACTAAGCAATTTAAAATCATTTGATATTATTGAAAAACTCGCGAAAAAAATTCAGTCCAATATTTCGCGACCATTCGTTTTCCTGGGTAGAGAAATGCACGTTGCTGCGAGTATAGGTATTAGCGTATCGCCTTCCAATGGCACTAATATCAGCGACCTTATTAAAAATGCTGATATGGCGATGTATCAATCAAAAGATACTAAGGCGCCTTACATCTTTTACGACCGTACGATGGAAGATAAAACTAATCAACGATTGAGTTTGGAAAATGACCTTAGAAATGCGATTGAGCGTGACGAACTAAGAGTTTTCTACCAGCCCCAACTGAGCTTAGTCACTGGCGAGCTAGTGGGTATGGAGGCCTTAGTTCGCTGGCAGCACCCAGAAAAAGGTCTGATTCCCCCTGACAGCTTTATTGGGCTTTCCGAGGAAACCGGACAAATCCACATACTTGGCAAATGGGTCTTGTCGACAGCCTGTAGCCGTTTAAAAGAATGGCTTGATCGTGGTATTGAACCCGTCCGTATGGCGGTTAATTTATCGGCATATCAATTAGAGGATCAGGGCATTGTCGAAATGATTTCTAACATCGTAAAAAAAGCCCAGATTCCCACCCATTTATTGGAACTTGAAATTACCGAAAGCTCGGTGATGAATAACGAAGAACTGGTTATCGAAAAACTCGAAGTCTTTAAAGCCTTAGGGATGAAACTGGCTATTGATGATTTTGGTACCGGGTATTCATCATTAAGTTATTTGAAACGCTTCCCGATTAATCTATTAAAAATTGACCGTTCTTTCGTCAACAATAGTCTGGTTGATAAAGTTGACGCCGATATCATCAGAACGATTATCATTTTAGCGCACAGTATGGGTGTTGAAGTGATCGCAGAGGGCGTAGAAACACTAGAACAAAGTCAATTACTAAAGAGCCTTCATTGTGATTACGCGCAGGGCTATTTGTACGGCAAACCAATGCCTGCTGATGAGTTTGAAGCACAATTTTTTCCAAATTTAGCTGATTTAAGCTCTTTAGAAAGAAAAATACAGCACTCTATTTGATACAATCTCTCGACACGTAAAACTTACCAGGTTCACACATGACCCTTATCAAACAAGACGATTTTATCGAAAGCGTATCCGCAGCTTTCCAGTATATTTCCTACTATCACCCTAAAGATTACATTCAGGCGCTCGGCAAAGCGTATGAGCTGGAGCAATCCCCTGCGGCGAAAGACGCCATGGCACAAATTCTTCTTAATTCTCGTATGTGCGCGATGGACCACCGGCCCATCTGTCAGGACACCGGTATCGCCAACTTATTTGTTGAAGTCGGTATGGATATTCAATGGCAAGCGACGATGAGCTTGGAAGACATGTGTAATGAAGGCGTCAGGCGGGCCTACAAACACCCAGACAACGTATTAAGAGCATCGATAGTAGCTGACCCGCTTGGTGCACGTAAAAACACCGGAGACAACACCCCTGCCGTGGTGCATGTGAAAATAGTACCCGGCAATACCGTTAGCGTACACGTGGCCGCTAAAGGGGGCGGCTCTGAGAATAAATCCAAATTTGTTATGCTCAACCCAAACGACAGCCTGGTTGATTGGGTGCTTAAAACGGTCCCCACTATGGGCGCTGGCTGGTGCCCTCCGGGAATTCTGGGGATTGGCGTCGGTGGAACGGCTGAAAAAGCAATGATTCTAGCTAAAGAATCGCTTATGCAGCACATCGATATTCAAGAACTTATTAAGCGTGGTCCGCGTGATCGTAGCGAAGAAATTCGTCTGGAATTATTTGAAAAAGTTAATGCACTCGGTATTGGCGCGCAAGGCTTAGGTGGGCTGACAACCGTGTTAGACGTCAAGATTAACCAGATGCCAACACACGCGGCTTCCCTGCCCGTTGCGATGATTCCAAATTGCGCGGCAACGCGCCATGCACATTTTGTGCTTGACGGTAGCGGTCCCTCTTATATCGAACCACCAAAACTTGAAGATTGGCCCGATATCACCTGGGCCCCCGACGCGCTAACTAAACACGTTAATCTGGATAATATTACAGATGAAGAAGCCCAAAGCTGGCGTCCTGGCGATCGATTGTTATTAACCGGCCATATGCTAACTGGGCGTGATGCAGCGCATAAACGAATCGCCGATATGTTCGCAAGGGGCGAAGCCTTACCCGATGGCGTCGACTTTAAACATAAATTTATCTATTACGTCGGCCCGGTTGACCCCGTTCGTGAGGAAATAGTCGGCCCAGCAGGCCCAACGACTGCAACGCGTATGGATAAGTACACCGACATGATGTTAGAAAAAACGGGGCTAATGGGTATGATTGGTAAGGCCGAACGTGGCCCAGCAGCCATTGAAGCGATCAAAAAACATAAGGCCACCTATTTAATGGCCGTTGGCGGTGCAGCATACCTGGTATCAAAAGCCATTAAAGAATCTAAACTCGTGGCATTTGAAGACCTGGGTATGGAGGCCATTCGAGAGTTTTATGTTGAAGATATGCCTGTTACGGTGGCGGTTGATTCAAAAGGCGAATCCGTACACCAAACCGGCCCCGCTAAATGGAAATCTAAAATCGCTGGCATTCCAGTAGTAGCCGGCTAAACAAAAAATTTCGCTATGTTCTAAAACCCAGCTATATTCAGCTGGGTTTTTTTATAACCGCTGTAATGCTTCAATCCTTTCTTGCAAAGGTGGGTGTGACATGAATAAGCTCGAAAAACTCGTTGATTTACCAGCAATAGCGAAGGCGCTTAAACGATCATCCAACTGCTCATTCTGATTAGAGCCCTGTTGCAATTTACGAAGCGCGGCGATCATTTTATCTTTCCCTACCAGGCTTGCTGAACCACTGTCGGCCCTGAACTCACGTTGTCTTGAGAACCACATAACAATAATACTCGCCAGTACGCCAAGTACCAATTCAGCGACTATCGAGCTAACAAAATAAGCGATTCCATGACCGCGTTCGTTTTTAAACACCACTCGGTCAATGGTGTGACCAATAATGCGTGAGAAGAAAATAACGAAGGTATTCACGACCCCCTGAATCAGCGCCAAAGTCACCATATCACCATTCGCTACATGGCTTATTTCATGCGCCAGAACCGCTTCAATTTCGTCTTTACTCATCTGACTCAGCAAGCCTTGACTAACCGCCACTAATGCATTGTTTTTATTCATCCCGGTGGCAAACGCATTCGCTTGTGTAGCAGGAAATATGGCTACTTCAGGCATGCCAATATTAGCCATATCGGCCTGTCTAGCCACCACTTGAAGCAGCCAACGTTCCGTGTCGTTACTGGGCTGCTCTATCACTCTGGCACCCGACATACGTTTAGCCGACCACTTTGAGATCATTAACGAAATAAAAGAACCACCCATGCCAAAAACGATTGCAAAGATAGACAATGAATTGATATTTAAATCACTGCCACTTTCACTTAGCAGGCTATCGACACCCAATAGGCGTAGTGTAATGCCCAGTACAAAAACGATCGCCAGATTAGTAGCTAAAAATAAAAAAACTCTTTTCATACATTGATCCCGCTATGTGATTAAACGATACCGCTATAAATGAAGGCTTTTATCAATAAATCAACTCAATCCCATCAGGGTTTTGAAAACCTCGTGGTAATTTAGTACCGCGTTGTGCGCGCTTACCTCGATACGCCTCAAGGTCCGATAATTTCAAATTAATATGTCGCTTACCCGCGTTAATACGAATTGATTGCTGTTCGTCGACCACACAAAATCCAAGCACCCCGTCGTCACCCGATTTCAAATCTTTAGTTGGGATCTGAATCAGTTTATTACCTTTACCACGGGCAAGCTCAGGAACCTCCGCGACTGGAAAAATTAACAAACGGCCCTGTTTTGTCACCAGTGCGACCATCGCTTCGTCTGTTGTAAACAAAGCGGCCGATAAAACGCTCGCACCCTGAGGCAGGGATAATAAGGCCTTACCCGCTTTATTCTTTGTTTGTAATTCATTCATTTGCGTAACAAAACCATAACCAGCGCTAGAGCTTAGCATCACTTTTTCATCTGTACCGGTTAATACATCGACAAACATAGCGCCGACTGGTGGCTTCAAATTACCGGTTAACGGCTCGCCCTGGCCTCGAGCCGACGGCAATCCATGTACTGGTAGGTTATAAACTCGCCCGCTGGAGTCTATAAAATAAACCATGCTACTACTACGCCCCTTTGCAGAAGCCAAATAATGATCTCCCGAACGAAACGTCAGGCTCATGGGATCAATGTCGTGCCCTTTTGCAGCGCGTACCCAGCCCTTTTCTGAAATAACGATGGTCATGGGTTCATTTGGGATTAATGCGCGCTCATCGAGTGCCTGGGCTGAATCACGGTTAACAATCGGCGCACGCCTTGCGTCACCGTACAACGCGGCATCGGCTTGAATTTCATTTTTCACCAACGTACGTAAGCGTTGTTTGGAGTTGAGTAGCTTTTCCAGTCCGTCGCGTTCTTTGGTTAACTCATCTTGCTCGGCGCGAATCTTAATTTCTTCCAGTTTGGCTAACTGACGCAGCTTGATTTCTAAAATCGAATTTGCTTGAATCTCACTGATATTAAAGCGCGCCATCAGCGCCTGTTTTGGCTTATCTTCTTGCCTGATAATCGCAATCACTTCCTCTATATTGAGATAGGCTATCAACAAGCCATCTAATATGTGCAGTCGCTCGTTTACCTTTTCTAGACGGTATTCTAAACGTCGGGTAACCGTGGCAATTCGGTAAGTGAGCCATTCGCTCAATAACGTTTTTAGATTTTTAACCTGTGGTTTGCCCGATAAACCGATCACATTAAAGTTCACCCGATAGGTTCGCTCAAGATCGGTGGTGGCAAAAAGATGCGACATTAACTGTTCTACATCGACGCGGTTTGAACGTGGAACGATCACCAGCCGCGTTGGGTTTTCGTGGTCGGATTCATCGCGTAAATCTTCCACTATGGGCAGTTTTTTCGCCTGCATTTGCGCTGCAATTTGCTCTAACACCTTCGCGCCAGATACCTGATACGGCAAGGCGGTGACGATGATTTGTCCTTGTTCCATTTCGTAGCGGGCACGCGCACGTAAGCTACCCATACCTTTTTCGTATAAAGCGCGAATCTCTTCACGCGAGGTTATTATTTCGGCTTCTGTTGGAAAGTCAGGGCCTTTAATGTGTTCCATCAAACTGGCAATATCGGCGTTCGGTTCGTCTAACAAACGTATACAGGCGCTCGCGACTTCATTCAGGTTATGCGGCGGAATATCGGTCGACATGCCGACCGCTATGCCGGTTACCCCATTTAATAATAAATTCGGTAAACGCGCTGGCAGTAACACCGGTTCTTGCAAGGTGCCATCGAAGTTATCCTTCCATTCAACCGTACCATGCGCTAACTCGCTGAGTAAACTGTCGGCGTATGGCGTCAGCCGTGATTCGGTATAACGCATCGCGGCAAACGATTTAGGATCATCCGCTGAGCCCCAGTTACCCTGCCCGTCTACTAAGGGATAACGATAGGCAAACGGTTGCGCCATATGCACCATCGCCTCATAACAAGCGCTATCGCCGTGCGGGTGGAACTTGCCCAGTACGTCACCGACCGTTCTCGCAGATTTTTTAAATTTAGCTTGATTCGATAGGCCCAGTTCAGACATCGCATACACGATGCGTCGCTGCACGGGTTTTAGACCGTCGGCGATATGCGGTAAGGCTCGATCGAGAATAACGTACATCGAATAATCCAGATAAGCCTTTTCGGTAAAATCCAGCAAGGCGATCGTTTCGATATTTTCAAATTGTGTTGTGGTCATATTTTTTCTCTATGAACTATCTAAATATCGGCTAAATTACCGCTTTCTTCAAGCCAGATTTTACGATCCGGTGCGCGTTTTTTAGCCAGTAGCATGTCCATTTTTTCGTGCGTATTATCACCCGGCTTCATGCTCAATCGAACTAGCCGACGCGTATCTGGATCCAGTGTCGTCACCCTTAACTGCGCTGGATTCATTTCACCCAGGCCTTTAAAGCGCTGAACGTTAATTTTACCTTTTAGTTTTTCGGCTGCGATACGATCCAGCACGCCCTCTTTTTCCGCGTCATCTAGCGCGTAAAATACCTGTTTACCCACGTCTATTCGGTATAAGGGCGGCATCGCAACGTATACGTGTCCCGCATTAACCAGTGGGGCAAAGTGACGTACAAACAGCGCGCACAATAAGGTGGCAATGTGCAAACCGTCGGAATCGGCGTCGGCTAAAATACAAATTTTGCTATAGCGTAAGGATTTTAAATCGGGTGAACCCGGTTCAACGCCGATGGCGACCGAAATATGGTGAACCTCTTGCGAGGCCAGTACATCAACCGCATCTACTTCCCATGTATTTAAAATTTTGCCGCGTAACGGCATAATTGCCTGAAACTCTCGATCTCTCGCTTGCTTCGCTGAACCACCCGCCGAGTCCCCTTCCACTAAAAACAACTCGCTGCGGTCGGAATCTTGTGAAGAGCAATCAGCCAATTTACCCGGTAAGGCAGGCCCAGAGGTGATTTTTTTTCGCACCACTTTTTTACCCGCACGCTGTCTATTCATCGCTCGTTGAATAGCGATCTGAGCGATCTCTTCGCCCATCGCTGGGTGCTGATTCAACCAAAGACTGAAACTATCTTTAGATACGCCAGAAACAAATGCCGCGCACTCTCTAGACGTTAGCCTTTCTTTGGTTTGGCCGGAAAATTGCGGGTCTTCTAACTTGATTGACAGCACATAATGACAGCGCTCCCAAACATCATCCGGGGTAATTTTAACCCCCTTAGGCAGCAAGGACTGGAATTCACAAAACTCTCGTATCGCTTCGGTTAAGCCAGTTCGTAAGCCGTTAACGTGTGTACCGCCCTGGGCCGTAGGCACCAGATTGACATAACTTTCGGTGATACCCTCTCCAGCATCTGTGGACCAGGCAACGGCCCATTCGACCGATTCTCGCTCACTACTCGCTCCTGAGATAAAACCTTCAGCAGGCAATAAACTTAAATGCTCTAGTTCACCGAGCAAATAATCGGTTAAACCGTTTTCGTAAAACCATTCCTGTTGCTGCGCACTAATTTCGTCATTCAGGCTAATACGTAATCCAGGGCAAAGCACCGCCTTGGCCCTTAACACGTGCTTTAACTTTGGTAGGGAGATGGTCGCCGAATCAAAATACACAGGGTTAGGTTTAAAGTGCACCAAGGTACCCGTGTTTTTTTGGCCTACTGTGCCTATATCGTGAAGTTCGCTGACTTTATCGCCGTTTTCAAACGCGATATGCCAGCGCATACCCGCGCGTTTAACTTCTACGTCTAAACGGCTCGACAAGGCGTTAACAACCGAAATTCCAACCCCGTGCAAGCCGCCTGAAAACTGATAATTTTTATTGGAAAATTTGCCGCCAGCGTGCAGTCGAGAAAGAATCAGCTCGATACCTGGAACCCCGTGTTCAGGATGAATATCAACCGGCATACCACGACCATCGTCTTCAACCTTGACAGAACCATCCTTCAAAACGGTCACGTCTATCTGCCTGGCAAATCCCGCAAGGGCTTCATCAACACTATTGTCCAGAACCTCCTGAACCAAATGATTAGGGCGAACCGTATCGGTGTACATGCCGGGTCTTTTTTTAACTGGATCAAGGCCCGTTAATACCTCGATATCAGAGGCATCGTATTGGTTAGTCATAGACGTATTTTTTATATTTGTATGGAAGGTTATAGAGAATCACGCGTTACTGGATTTTAACGATTAAACGCCAGGCTCACAACCGAAAATGCGGAGCTAAAGTGGTTTGAGCCGTTGTAAAATTTCACATGTGGACTATTATTAGACGACATTAATAATAAAAATAACGACCCATGCTAAACCGCGATTTATTAACTGACATAAAAGTCACACTTGACTTGCCGATTTCCGAGTACCAACGACTAAAACACATACTCGAGTTAGTCAGAAAGGCGTACCATGCAGACCGTTGCTGGTTGCTTTTCCCTTGCAACCCTGAGGCTGATAAACACGTTGTCCCCATAGAAACGCACTCAGATAACTACCCGGGTGTTAGCCAACTAAAGAATTATGATCAAGTCAATTCTATTGTGCAACAAACATGCAAAGCAATAAGTCAAACGAACGACCCCGTCGTTTTTAACATTAATGCTAGCGAAAGCGAAGTGCAAAAAGCTTATTTCAAATTTAACATCAAGGCTCAACTTGTTTGTAAAATTGAGGTCAAAACCGATCGCAATGAGCACTGGGCTCTCGGCCTTCAGCATTGTGAACACGAACACCAATGGAGTCATGCGGAACAAGAACTTTTAGCAAAGATTACTCGGCTTATTCAGCCACAACTTGAGACTTTATTGGACATCACTACCCTATTAAATAACGTGGCGTCTACGACCGAAATCATCGATAACAGCCCGATGGCGCAGGTTATTTACAATATGGACAGGCGTATCGTCTATGCCAATGAAAAGTATTTACAACTAAATGAGCGAAGCCTGGATGAAGTTATTAACTCAACATCTAGACAGTATTTTACAAAAAAAGAACTTATTACATTCGATAACTTTTTTGATACTGTTTTAAGTACTGGAAAAGCTACAGCTTCAGGCTCTAAAATGCGCGGTGACGGAAAACTGTACTTTATTGAAAATACCGGTAGTCTGATTCGGTTTCTAGATGAGAAACATTACCTCATCGCCTGCAAAGACATCACAAATGAAACAGAAAGTCGTAAAGCCCTTGAAACCTCACTTGAGATTCAACAGGCTATTATGGAAACCTCCGATGATGGTATTGTGGTTGAGGACGTTAATAGAAAAGTGATCGCCATCAACCAAAACTTTTTTGATTATTTTAGTATACCCTCCTCATACTTATCTGACATTCAGAATAGCACCTTAGGACTACTCAAAGCGGCTTTACCCTTAGTCAAAAATTCTGCTGAAATAGGCAAAATGGTTACTGAACTTACAGCCAACTCTTCAAATAAATCCAGCATAACTATCTATTTAAACGATGGCACAATCCTAGATTTGCTGGCCTTCCCCTTATTCTATAAAGATGCTGTACATGGACGAGTTTGGTATTTTAAGGACATCACAGAAAAAGTTAATTCTACCAAGGCACTACAATCATCGCTGGATATACAAAACGCCATCATGGAAGCTACTGATGATGGCATGCTTGTGGAAGACGTAAATAGACACGTTATCACGCTCAATCAAATCTTTATTGAGACCTTCAAAATTGACCCTAACCTGGCGAGTAAAAAAGGTATTCCTACCCTCGAGACACTCAAATCAGGTGCCGTAAATATAAGTAATGCAGAAGAAATAAGTCAACTTGTCGTCTCGCTAAAACCAACGGCTGACACTAAATCTAAAGCCCTTATTTACTTGATTAACGGTGGCATTCTAGATATGCGCTCTTTTCCCTTGATTCATGAAAACGCTGTCCAGGGTAGGGTCTGGTATTTTAAAGACATTACCGAGAAGGTAAAGCTGACGCAAAAATTAAGTTTTGAGGCCACTCACGACCCATTGACAAAGCTGATGAATCGTCGTGGCTTCGATATTGAGTTACAAGACACAATAGCAAGCACCAAACAAAACGACGGGGTTCACGCGCTGCTGTATCTCGATTTAGATCGCTTTAAAATGATCAACGATAGTTGTGGCCACGGTGCCGGCGACATTGCTCTAATACAAATAAGCGAACTGTTAATAACTCAGCTTCGCTCGTCGGACGTATTGGCGCGGGTGGGTGGCGACGAGTTTTGTATTTTACTTAAAAGCTGCACGACTGACATCGCGCAAAAAATTGCTGAAAAAATTAGGCGTCACATCGATAAATTTGAGTTTAAATGGCAAGAAAAAAATTACGACTTAGGCGTTAGTATCGGTATTATCGTTTTAGACGATACAATAACGACGTATGAAGAAGCACTAAAGCTTGCCGACACCTCCTGCTACCTTGCCAAAGAAGAAGGCCGTAACCGGATACATTTCCACACGTCTGCCGACCAGGCCGTGTTGTTACGTTTGCAACAAAACAATATTGTCAGCCAAATTCAAAACGCTCTGAATACGGATAAGTTCGTTTGTTATATTCAAAAGATTTGTAGCGTTGAATACGCAGTAGAGAGGCCATGTTGCGGGCCATGTAATTATGAAGTACTAGTCCGTATGTTGGACGATAAGGGTAATATCATTCCACCAAATGCGTTCTTACCGGCTGCCGAACGCTATAAATTGATCTATAAAATAGATCATTGGGTAATACAGCACGCTATCGCCGCCATGGCTACCGTTCAGGATAAGTTTAACTGGTTCAGCATTAACCTTTCAGGGCAAACAATCGGGCATGAATTCAGCTTTGACCTCATCAAAGAGGCCATTGAAACTTCTGGCATACCGCCACATAAAATTTGCTTTGAAGTAACAGAAACAGCCGCCATCACTAACCCCGAAGCTGGCCTTGAATTCCTTAATAAACTTCGAGAGTTAGGCTGCCTGGTTGCTTTGGATGATTTTGGCACAGGGCTTTCTTCTTATGAATATTTAAAAAAACTACCCGCTGATATTTTAAAGATAGACGGCCAGTTTGTTAAAAATATATTAGATGACGAACTAGACTTCGCTATGGTCAAGTCGATCAATGACATCGCCCATATTATGGGTAAAGAAACGATTGCCGAATTTGTGGAAAACAGCGATGTTCTAAATAAATTACTAGAAATCGGCATCGATTATGCGCAGGGATATCACCTAGATACTCCAAAACCCTTGGCTAGCATTCTCAACGTGGCAAGTCTTAGTACAGACCAACCATCCTAACGAATAAGCCGTTAATCTAGGTCTTCCACCAACGATTTTCTTATATTGTCAGCTACTTTAACTGTCTGCTGATAGGCAGCGTGATCGACACCTGCGGTAATACCTGCACCTGCTTTTGCGGCATTTGCCATATCGGCTGTCAATTCAAAACGTAAAAAGTGAACTGACGAGGTTTTTTCTTCCGTTTCACGTTCCAGGTCTTCATTGGCTATCGGCGACACTTTATCAAACCCATCTACCTGAACCCAGGTTGCTCGTTCAATGCCTATCATCTTAGCCAGTGCAGCTTTACGATCTTCCACTTCATCAAACTGGATCATCATCGTGGCTTTCCAGTTTCTGCCATCCGGTATTAATGGATTATAGGTGTCAATTTCTTCCATGATGCCGGCTGACTCAAATACTTTTTCAGCTCGCAGCATTTCCTGAACCTGATACAACATAGTTTGATAATCTTCAAAATGCAGGCTGACGTTGTCACCAATTTTGACGATTCTATTTTCTTTATGCGCTCGAATTTTTTTTCTAAATTCGACGCGAATAGTTGAGTACTCTTCAAGACTATACAATTCGGACTTTACTAATTTTTTCATTTTTAAACCTTTAATTCGCTTATATCCTTACAGAGGATAAGTTTTATTGACGTGGCGTAAACGCTGACGACACACTCAACTTAATTCAACTATATTCCATAAGCTTGTCTTAACAAGCTCATTGGGTTTTTAACACTCGTTTGGTCTTTTAAACCGCTGGCGATATGGTCAGCCGCCATCGGGCAGTCACTAGAAAACACGTCGGCCTGGGCTTTCTCCACACGCGTTACAACTGGTTTGGCAATCTTAACCGCGGTATCATGAAACTCGCTCTTAATCGCGTACGTGCCATCGTGGCCCGAACAACGCTCAATAGCGCTAACGGATGTATTGGGAATAAGCTCTAATAATTCCTTGGTTTTCAAACCCATATTTTGCACCCGTAAATGACAGGCCACTTGATAAGAAATAGTACCTAATTCATCTTTAAACTGCGTGTCCAATAGACCACCCTGATGTCGCAACATCAGGTATTCAAATGGATCAAACATCGCATCACGCACCTTCGCCACATCGGCATCATCAGGAAACATTAGAGGTAGTTCCTGCTTAAACATCAGTACGCACGAAGGAACGGGGGCGACGATATCCCAACCTTCATCCACCATTTTCGCCAGTTGCGGGATATTGTTATTTTTAAGCCGTTCCACTTCCTCTAAATCACCCAACTCGAGTTTAGGCATGCCACAGCAGCTTTCTTGCTTGATCATACTGACGGCGATTTTGTTATGCTCTAACACCGCGATTAAATCATTTACCAAATCTGGTCGATTGTAGTTACCGTAACAGGTGGTGAAAATAGCCACCTTACCCGTTGTTTGCTCACACGCCGTTACAGAACCAGGCGCGTGGTCTTGTTGATTAAATTGTTTTCTTGCCGTCTCGCTGTGATAATCCGGAATAATGGCCTGCGGGTGGATCCCCAAGGTGCGATCTAACAGCCCTCTAATGGCACCATTGTTATTGGCCGCATTAACGACATTGACAAGAATTGGAATGGACGCCAATTTACCAATTTTATCTGTCGAGGTAATCAGCTTATCACGTTGTTTTACATCATCTTTCTTGTACTTAACCGCTTTAGCACGCAGCATCAAATGCGGGAAATCCAGATCCCATTCATGCGGCGGTACATAGGGGCACTTACTCATAAAACACATATCGCATAGATAACAGTTATCGACTACGTCCCAATAAACTTTCTTATCAACCGTATCCAGTTCCATGCTCTCTGATTCATCAATGGCATCAAATAACAAAGGAAATGAGTTACATAAATTAAAGCAGCGACGGCAACCATGACAGATATCAAATACTCGCTCCAACTCGTCAAATAATGATGACTCGTTATAAAACTCAGGGTTTTTCCAATCAATAGGATGGCGCGTTGGGGCCTCTAAACTGCCTTCTCTCATCTTCTACTCCAATAAAGTTTGCTTGAACGAGCAAAAACTACCTTAATAATCTTATGTTTTACGACAAAAAAAGGAGGGTACTCGCATACCCTCCTCTATCACTAGTGCTATTAGCCGTTTAAAGTATCTAACGCTTTTTGGAAACGATTAGCGTGTGAACGCTCTGCTTTTGCCAGTGTTTCAAACCAGTCAGCAATTTCGTCGTGACCTTCATCACGCGCCGTTTTAGCCATACCTGGGTACATATCGGTGTACTCATGTGTTTCACCGGCAATTGAGGCCTTCAAATTAGCTTCTGTGCTGCCAATTGGTAATCCTGTTGCTGGGTCACCCACTTCTTCTAAATACTCAAGGTGACCGTGCGCATGACCCGTTTCACCTTCAGCAGTTGAGCGGAACACGGCTGATACGTCGTTGTACCCTTCGATGTCTGCTTTGTTGGCGAAATATAAGTAACGACGATTGGCCTGTGACTCACCGGCAAACGCCTCTTTTAAATTTTCTTCAGTTTTAGAACCTTTAAGTGACATAATAAATCCTCTATGTTGATTGATGTTAACTCCACACTTAGACTAAGTCTAAAGTTACGCATTAAGATACGTTAGCTTTTTCGACTTGTCAACCTTATTTATCTTTGAAAGACGTATAATAAACATCATTTGACGCTGAAAATTTGGCAATTCGACAAGCTATTTCTTCTTAAACAACTAACACGAATACGATATGACTAAGGCAAAAAAACTAGATTTAGAATCCTCTCTGCAATCATTGGAAAGCTTAATCGATCGAATGGAAAATGGCGGTTTGAGTCTGGAAGCCTCACTGCAAGAGTTTGAAGAAGGCATCAAGCTGGTTCAGTCGTGTCAAAAATCCCTTAATGAGGCCGAACAAAAAGTAGAAATCCTGCTAAAAAAATCGACCGACGCTAAACCCGTTGATTTTGAATAGAGAAATTTTTAACCAAGCCTTTTGATGACCTCGTTTAAAGAATTTCAGCGCGCTAAACTCATTCAAATCGAGCACGCTTTAGAAACACACCTGCCAACTGACAACCTTGAACCTAAGCGCTTACACCAGGCAATGCGCTACTCCACGTTAAATGGCGGCAAACGTATCAGAGCGATGTTGGTGTACGCGACTGGGCATTTATTCAATTTACCACCTTCCCTTCTCGACAGCATCGCCTGCTCTATAGAGCTCATTCACGCTTATTCTTTGATCCACGATGATTTACCCGCAATGGATGACGATGACCTTAGGCGCGGCAAACCGAGCTGTCATAAAGCGTATGACGAAGCCACTGCCATATTGGCTGGCGACGCTCTGTTAACGCTTGCATTCAACATTCTGGCTAAAGCTGACTGTACGGCGGAACAAAAGGTAAACTGTATTCAACTGCTGTCACAAGCCGCCGGATCAAGGGGAATGGTGGGTGGGCAAGCCCTTGATTTAGCAAACGAAGGCAAGTCCGTTTCTATCGCCGAAATTGAAAATATGCACCTGCATAAAACCGGTGCACTTATTTGCACCTGCGTCACCTTGGTTGCAGGCTTACAATACCCCACTACCGATGAATACTATAAACTGTTAAAGCATTACGCCGGGTGCATTGGATTAGCGTTCCAGGTTCAAGATGATATTCTTGATGAAACCTCTACGACTGAAGCACTGGGTAAGACTCAGGGCAAAGACAAACTGGCGCTAAAATCAACCTATCCAGCTCTATTAGGTTTAAAGGCCTCTAAGCAATTAGTAGAAAGCTTATACTTTGACGCCACCTCCAGTTTGTCGCATCTCGATGAGCGCGCCGTTTATCTAAGGGATATAGCTAAATTCGTCATATCTCGTCAAACCTAAGTGCGCTTCGTTACAGGCTCAGTATTGGCTTGCATAGTGCTAGCTAGCAAACGATAATACGCAGCCTTAATTAAACGTATTTAAAAGGCTACGTGACACTTTCTGATAATCATCCGCTACTCGACAAAATCGATTCACCAGGCGACTTACGATCACTGACAGAAGACGAGCTAATGACGCTCTCGGATGAGTTGCGCGATTTTTTAATTGCCTCGGTGAGTAAATCAGGCGGCCATTTATCAGCTGGCCTTGGAACAGTGGAATTAACCGTCGCGCTGCATTACGTATTTGATACGCCTAATGACAAACTGGTTTGGGACGTTGGACATCAGGCTTACCCACATAAAATTTTAACCGGGCGAAAAGACAGGATATCAACTATTCGGCAAAAAGGTGGAATTACTCCTTTCGTCACCCGCGCTGAAAGTGAGTACGACGCCTTTGGCGTTGGGCACTCAAGTACCTCTATCAGTGCTGCCCTCGGGATGGCCATCGCTGCCGCTATAAATAACGAGAAAAAACGTACCGTCGCGATCATCGGTGACGGCGGAATTACCGGCGGCATGGCATTTGAAGCGCTCAATCACGCAGGCGCTTTAGACGCGAATTTATTGGTGATACTGAATGACAATGACATGTCTATTTCACCCAATGTCGGCGCGATGAAAAATTATTTGGCCAGAATTTTGTCTGGCAAACTCTACACCACGGTTAAACAGGGCAGCAAAAAAGTTCTGTCATCCATGCCCAGCGTCTGGGAACTGGCCAGGCGCACAGAAGAACACGTTAAAGGTATGGTTATTCCTGGCACCTTATTTGAAGAAATGGGTTTTAATTACATCGGTCCGATAGACGGCCACGACTTACCCACCCTGGTTAAAACCCTATCTAATTTAAAAGACTTACAGGGACCACAATTTCTCCACGTGGTGACCCAAAAAGGCAAGGGTTTTTCACCAGCTGAAGCCGACCCCGTTGGTTATCATGGCGTCGCGACCTTTGACCCTAGCAAAGCCAATTTACCCGAAAAAATAGCTAGCGCACCCAGCTATACCGAAGTCTTTGGCCAGTGGCTATGCGACATTGCGAAAGTGAATGATAAAGTCGTTGGCATTACCCCTGCCATGCGTGAAGGTTCTGGAATGGTTGAGTTTGAACAACAATACCCAGACCGTTACTTTGACGTTGGTATTGCGGAACAGCACGCCGTTACCCTCGCCGCCGGTATGGCTTGCGAAGGATTAAAACCCGTTGTCGCAATTTACTCGACTTTTTTACAGCGCGGCTACGACCAGTTAATTCACGACGTCGCGTTGCAAAACTTACCCGTGTTATTTGCCATAGACCGCGCTGGCCTCGTTGGTCCCGATGGACCTACTCACGCTGGCTCTTATGATTTTAGCTATCTGCGTTGTCTACCGAATATGGTTATTATGGCACCCGCGGATGAAAATGAATGTCGCCAAATGCTAACCACCGGCATTAACTACGACGGTCCTGCTGCTGTTCGCTACCCTAGAGGAAAGGGCCCAGGCGTATCAGTTAGTGATGAATTTAAAAGTATAGAGATTGGCCGCGCTATAAAAATGCGCTCTGGTAAAAAGATCGCTATTCTGGCATTTGGATCAACCGTCAGCCCTGCCCTGGTGGCCGCAGACAAACTCAACGCAACCCTGATCAATATGCGTTTTGTGAAGCCACTGGATGAAGCGATGATTAAAGAAATCACAGCCTCCCATCAAATCATTTTCACCGTCGAGGAAAATGTTATAAAAGGCGGAGCGGGGAGTGCCATCAATGAATTCATTAATAAACACAGCATCGCTGTATCCGTCTTCAATCTTGGCTTGCCCGACCTTAACCTCGAACACGGTTCAAGAGAAGAATTATTACAAGAGGCAGGGCTCGATGCTGCCGGCATACAACAATCAATTCAACAATACCTTAATGCGGACCACGGTGATGCTGCTAACCCTCATCCGCAAACTATTTAAACACAGACGCATATGACAATCGAAGACGTACAAAACCACCCGGATTCTAGAAATATGCCGATCAATAAGGTCGGTATAAAAGATATTCGCCACCCATTTAGTTTTGTTGACAAAGATAAGCACCAGCAAGCCACCGTCGGTACCTTCAACATGTCCGTAAACCTGCCGCACCACCAAAAGGGTACGCATATGTCACGCTTCGTTGCTTTGTTAAATGAGGACTGCCAGCAGTTATCGCTTCAAGGATTCGCATTATTACTTGAAAACATGACCAAACGACTTGAGGCCGATACGGGTTATCTAACCACCGAGTTTCTTTATTTTATTAATAAATCTGCACCCGTTACGGGTGTTAAAAGCTTACTCGACTATCAGGTTAAGCTTGATGGGCAATGGTCTAAAGATAACGTTAAAATTAAAATTAAAGTCGTTATTCCGGTCACCAGTTTATGTCCTTGTTCTAAGAAAATTTCTGAATACGGCGCGCATAATCAACGCTCTCATATTACCGTCGAGGCGTATACCGATGGGCAAATATTTATCGAAGACATCATTCAATTGGTCGAAAAACAGGCCTCTAGCGAACTGTACAGTTTACTGAAAAGGCCCGACGAAAAATACGTCACCGAACTCGCCTACGACAACCCAAAATTCGTTGAAGACGTGGTCAGAGATATCGCTTATGCGCTGAATGAAGACGATCGAATTTTAGCTTATACTTTAGAAGCAGAAAACTTTGAATCCATACACAATCATTCTGCATACGCGGTGATTGAGAATAATAAATTAACCAAAAATACCGGAGCCTGAACAATGTCTAACACCTTAGACCTAAGCCAATACGGAATCACTAACGCCAGCGAAATTCTTCATAACCCTTCATTTGATGTGCTATACGCCGAAGAAACTCGTGACGATTTAAGCGGTTATGAAAAAGGCACCGTCACTACTTCCGGTGCGATTGCCGTGGATACGGGCATCTTCACCGGCCGTTCGCCGAAAGATAAATACATCGTGATGGATGACGTATCGCGCGATACTGTCTGGTGGTCTACCCAGGGTAAAAATGATAATAAACCTCTCTCGCAAGAGAACTGGGGGAATCTTAAAAATATCGTTACCGAACAGCTATCTGGCCAACGTCTATTCGTCGTTGACACATTTTGCGGCGCCAATAAAGACACCCGACTCGCGGTACGCTTTATCGTAGAAGTCGCCTGGCAGGCTCACTTTGTTAAAAACATGTTTATTCGCCCTACTGAAGCCGAATTAGCCGAATTTGAGCCGGACTTTGTGGTGCTAAATGGCGCTAAAACCAACAACCCCAACTGGCAAGAGCACGGCCTTAATTCTGAAAATTTTATTGCTTTTAATTTAAGTGAAAAAATGCAACTCATCGGCGGAACATGGTACGGCGGCGAAATGAAAAAAGGTATGTTCAGCATGATGAACTACCTGTTACCACTTCGCGGTATGGCGTCTATGCATTGTTCAGCGAACATTGGTAAAGATAACGATGTGGCTATTTTCTTTGGTTTATCTGGTACCGGCAAAACCACGCTATCGACCGATCCAAAACGCCAACTTATCGGCGATGACGAGCACGGCTGGGACGATGATGGTGTATTTAATTTCGAGGGCGGTTGTTACGCAAAAGTCATTAACCTGAGCGCCGAAGACGAACCAGAAATATACGGCGCTATTCGTCGTAACGCGCTACTGGAAAACGTCACCGTGTCGGCTGAAGGCGTTGTCGATTACGCTGATAATTCTAAAACTGAGAACACGCGTGTCTCCTACCCCATTGATCACATTGAAAATATCGTCAAACCCATTTCTAAGGGCGGTCACGCAAAAAAAGTTATCTTCTTAACCGCAGATGCATTTGGTGTCACGCCGCCCGTGTCCAAACTAACCGCGGATCAAACCAAATATTACTTTTTGTCCGGCTTTACCGCAAAATTAGCGGGTACAGAACGCGGCATTACTGAACCAACGCCTACTTTCTCTGCCGCCTTTGGTGCGGCCTTTTTATCCTTACACCCAACTAAGTACGCAAAGGAGCTGGTTAAACGTATGGAAGCAGTTGACGCCAAAGCTTACCTCGTCAACACGGGCTGGAATGGCACAGGCAAACGTATTTCAATTAAAGATACGCGCGGAATCATCGACGCCATTCTTGATGGCTCGATTGAAAACGCCGAGACGAAGCGCATCCCTTACTTCAACTTAGAGATCCCTACCGCCCTGCCAGGGGTAGACAGCAACATTCTTGACCCGCGCAACACCTATGAAGATCCCGAGCATTGGAACAAGCGCGCCCAAGAATTAGCCCACCTGTTCGAAGTTAACTTCGAAAAATACACCGATAATGACGAAGGTAAAGCACTCGTCGCTGCTGGCCCGCAACTGACTTAAATCAGTTTATTAACCTTTTTAAAAGGCCCTATGAAAACAGGGCCTTTTTTATGATATCGTCTTTGTAGTTCAACACAGAAGGTTTGATCTATCATGGCAAACGACTCTAGACAAAATATCCGTCCTGGCAACAGCCAAAAGCGTCATAAAAAGCCGTACCCCAATGGGCGTCAAGTTTCTGCTGGAGCGCAAGATGAGATCAGGGCTTTACTAGCAGACTCGCCTCGTCGTAAGGACTTACTGATTGAATACCTGCACCTTATTCAGGATAAATGGTCGCATATCAGCGTTGCGCACTTAATCGCTCTGGCCGCTGAACTTAATTTATCTCAAGCTGAAGTGTATGAGGTAGCCAGCTTTTATCATCATTTTGACGTCATCAGGGAGAATGAAACTGCGCCCGCTAAAACCACCGTCAGGGTCTGTGACTCATTAAGCTGTACGATGGCCGGTGCAGACGTATTATTAACTGAGCTAAAAACCCTCGCACCAAACGCCGTTCGTGTTATCACAGCACCCTGTATGGGCCTTTGCGATAAAGCACCCGCCGCTGCGGTTGGCAGAAACTATATGGGCCATGTATCAGCGGCGTCATTGCTCGAGAGCGTCAATAACGAAGCCACTAGCTCCGTTTTGCCCGCTTACCAATCCTACGGTGAGTACGTAGCAAATAACGGTTACCAGTTATTTCAATCGATCGCAGAACAGCGGCTGACTATAGAAGATATTATTAAACGTATTGAGGACAGCGGACTAAAAGGTCTTGGCGGCGCGGGGTTTCCAACCGCGCGAAAACTCAATATCGTGCGCAATGAACCAGCTCCCAGGTTTTTTTGTGTTAACGCGGATGAAGGCGAGCCAGGCACGTTTAAAGACCGACACATTCTATCCTCCCATCCGCATCAGTTTTTAGAAGGCATGCTTATCGCCGCGCGTATTATCGACGCCAGTAAAATCTATATTTACCTGCGCGACGAATACGCTTCGATCTATCAATTATTACAGCTTGAGCTTCAACAATTACTTAATCACGGCCTGATTAAAGAAGACTACGTAGAAATAAGACGCGGCGCGGGTGCTTATATATGCGGTGAAGAATCAGCTATGATCGAGTCGATAGAAGGCAAGCGCGGGCTACCCAGACACCGCCCGCCTTATGTCGCGCAACAGGGACTCTTCCAACGCCCTACGCTAGTGCAAAACGTGGAAACGCTGTACTGGATTCCCGCCATCCTGAATAAGGGTGCAGATTGGTTCAAAGGCCAGGGCAAAAATGCCGCCGCGGGGCTTCGTTCCTACTCATTATCCGGCAGAGTTAAACGCCCAGGCGTTATCGTCGCACCCGCCGGTAGCAGCGCTCGAGAACTACTGGAATTAGCCGGTGGCATGCTTGATGGTCATCAATTCAAGGCCTACCTGCCGGGTGGCGCATCGGGTGGTATTTTACCTGCGTCGTTAGACCACCTGGCGTTAGATTTTGGCAGCTTGACAGACTACGGCTGTTTTGTCGGCTCGCACGCCGTTATTATTTTATCCGACCAGGATAGTCTAAAAGCCACCTCGCAGAATTTATTAAACTTCTTTCAGGACGAAAGTTGCGGCCAATGTACGCCGTGCCGGCTCGGCTGTGAAAAAGCGAGTCTTTTACTCGCCGCTGAGCACTGGGATAAAGCCTTATTAAAAGAACTTTGTACGACGATGGCTGACGCGTCTATTTGTGGTTTAGGCCAGGCCGCGCCGAATCCTATTCTTTCAACCCTCAAGTATTTTCCCGAGGAGGTTTAAGATGACAGACACCATCTCCTTTGTACTAGATGGCGAACGGGTATCCGCCGCAGCCGACGAGAGCATCTGGCAAGTAGCTAAACGCGTGGGTACGGCTATACCTCACCTATGCTTTAAGGACGCCAAAGGCTACCGAGCTGACGGCAATTGCCGTGCCTGCATGGTAGAAATTGAGGGTGAACGCACTCTCGCCGCCTCCTGTTGTCGTTACCCCAGCAATAATATGCTCGTCCATACGCAAAGCAGCCGCGCAGTTGCATCGCGCAAGTTGGTGGTGGAATTATTAAAGACCGATCTGAATAACGACGTCACCGCTGGTTCTGACTTTGCCAAACTGGCCGAGTCGATGCAAATTGGCAGCTCTCGATTCCCTAAAAAAAATCAACCCGCCAGCGACCTTTCCCACCTCGCCATATCGGTACAACTAGACGCTTGCATTCAATGCACGCTATGCGTTCGAGCCTGCCGAGAGGTTCAGGTAAATGACGTTATCGGCTTATCCAACCGGGGCAGCAAAGAAAAAATAAGTTTTGATTTCGATGACCCGATGGGCGAATCCACCTGTGTTGCCTGCGGTGAATGCGTACAGGCCTGCCCCACTAACGCACTGTCGGTAGCCTCGCTAAAGAACGCCCAGGCCGATAAAACGGTGCGCACTATTTGCCCTTATTGTGGCGTCGGCTGCCAGCTTGAACTGAATATCAAAGATAATAAAATTCTCAGTGTTGACGGTGCCGATGGCCCGTCTAATGAAGGACGACTCTGCGTCAAGGGTCGTTTTGGTTTCGACTATATTAATTCGGATCAACGGCTTACCGAACCGTTGATCAGGAAAGCAGGACTTGAAAAAGGCATTAATATCGACCCCGCCAACCCTTACAGCCACTTTAGACCAGCCAGCTGGGAGGAAGCTCTAAACGCTGCGGCTAAAGGCTTCGCTGACTGTAAACAAACATTCGGCTCTGAGGCGCTGGCTGGATTTGGTTCAGCCAAATGCTCGAACGAAGAAGCCTATATTTTTCAAAAACTCATCCGCACCGGGTTTGGCACCAATAACGTCGACCATTGCACGCGATTGTGTCACGCGTCATCTGTAGCGGCGCTGATGGAAATGATCGGCTCAGGCGCCGTCACCGCGCCTTTTACCGCGGCAAAAGACAGCGATCTGATTATCGTTATTGGAGCCAACCCGAGCGAAAATCACCCCGTCGCCGCTACTTTCTTCAAACAAGCGGCTAAGCGTGGGGCTGAACTTATCGTGATGGACCCAAGGGCGCAAGCGCTAAAGCATTACGCGAGCCATATGCTGCAGTTTAGCCCAGGCACCGACGTCGCCTTACTGAACGCGATCATGCACGTGATCGTGAAAGAAAAACTCTACAATCAGGACTATATTCAGCAGCACACCGCCGGATTTGAACAGATGGTTGAACACCTGAAGGGCTATTCACCAGATCTTATGCAGAGCATCTGCGGCATTGACGCTGATCTAATTAAAACGGTCGCCCGCAAATACGCACAGGCTAAGTCCGCTATTATTTTTTGGGGCATGGGTATCGCGCAGCATACACACGGCACCGATAATGCGCGCTGCCTTATTTCATTGGCATTGATGTGTGGACACATCGGTCGTCCCGGTACCGGCTTGCACCCCTTACGTGGCCAAAACAACGTTCAAGGCGCTTCTGATGCAGCCTTGATACCGATGTTCTATCCCAATTATAAAAAAACCTCTGACCCACAGGCGAAGGCTTTTTTCGAAGCTTTATGGAACACCGAGCTGAGCTCTGTAGAGGGTTTAACCGTCGTTGAAATTTTAACCGCTATCCACGACGATACGATTCGCTCCATGTATATCATGGGTGAAAACCCCGCTATGTCTGATCCCAATTTAAATCACGCGCGACTCGCCCTGGCAAAGCTTGAACACCTGGTCGTACAGGATATTTTTCTCACGGAAACCGCGATGTTTGCCGATGTTATTTTGCCCGCCACCGCCTGGCCTGAAAAAAGTGGCAGCGTAACCAATTCCAACCGTCAGGTGCAGATGGGGCGTAAAGCCGTGGAACCTCCTGGCGACGCCAGGGCCGACTGGTGGATTACCACGCAAATAGCGAACAAATTAGGCTTGAATTGGCCTTACAGCGAAGCAAAAGATATTTATAGCGAGATGCAAATCGCTATGCCATCGCTGGCAAATATTAGCTGGCAACGACTTGAAAAAGAACACTCCGTCACCTACCCCTGCTCCTCGCCGACTGAAGCTGGGCTGGCTATCGTATTTAGCGACAAATTCCCAACCACCGATGGTCGAGGGCGGTTCGTACCCGCCAATCTACTTCCGCCAAAAGACACGCTCGACGATGAGTTCAACTTTATTCTCACCACCGGCCGTCAACTTGAACACTGGCACACTGGGGCGATGACGCGGCGTAGCGAAATTCTAAATACCCTCGAGCCAGAACCGTTTGTACAGATGAATACCGCCGATTGCGAAAAACTCGGTATAGCCGCCGGTGATAAGGTTCGCGTAACAAGCCGCCGAGGGTCTATTGATATACGCGTGCGCGTTGATAATATCGTGCAAACTGGCTTGGTTTTTATACCATTTGCCTACGTAGAAGCGGCAGCCAATCTGTTAACAAGTCAAGAATTAGACCCTTACGGCAAGATCCCAGAATTCAAATACTCCGCCGTAAAAATAGAGCAGCTGCACTTATGAGTCAGATAACAAACGAAGTAGTCGGCGTAATCCTCGCCGGCGGACTGGCGAGGAGGATGAACCATCAGGATAAGTCTTTACTCACCCTTGCCGATAAGCCACTGATCGATCACGTTATCGGCCGTTTCGCCCCTCAGTGCAACACGGTGTTAATCAACAGCAATAAACTAAGCGACCAACTACAGTCGTACGGTTTTCCCGTCATTAAGGATACTCTGGAAGGCTTTCCCGGGCCTTTAGCCGGTATTTTAGCCGCCATGGAATGGAGTGCAATCCATCAGCCCGGCACAAAGTGGATTGCTTCAATCGCGGTGGATACACCTTTTTTACCGAAAAACCTGGTCGCTGAACTGCTTCGATCTGTTCACGATGACGAGTCGCAATTGGCCTGCGCCTATTCGGCTGAGCGCTCTCATCCGGTGAACGCTTTATGGTCTATGGATTTAATGGCCGCCTTACGGCTCGCGCTAGAAGACGAAGGTCTGCGTAAAATAGATACTTGGACCGCGCGTTATTCATTATCCAGGACTAGCTTTAACTTTAAAACCGTCGACCCATTTTTTAATATCAACTCTCATGATGACCTGATTCAGGCCGAGGGCATTATGAAATCACTTTCATTAAGCTGAGGCCTGGTCGTCTAATAAAACGTTTTCTGCCCCATTTAGGATTTGGAAATGCCGACCTTTCGCCCTGGAAATTAAGGTAACGCCCGATCGTTGAGCCATGTCTAAACCCATTTTCGTCGCGCCGGAACGAGAAAGCAACACAGGAATATCCATTTGCGCGACTTTAATAACCATTTCAGAGGTTAAACGACCGGTTGTATAGAATATACAACCCTCTCCTGATAAGCCATTTAGCCACATATAGCCGGCTATGGTATCAACCGCGTTGTGTCTACCTACGTCCTCGACAAAAAATATAATCTCTTCGCCTTTACATAGCGCGCAACCGTGTACAGCGCCGGCCTTTTTATAGACATTATTATAATTACCTAAATAGTTCAGCAAAAAATAAAGCGTCGACTGTTTAACCATCGATTTCACCAACTGCCTGTCTTTTAATTTATCCAGCACATTGCCAAACATCGTGCCTTGCCCACAGCCAGAGGTAATCGTCCTAGTTTCTTTTAATTTAGCTATTTCTTCGCTTGGTTTATTTGACACCACGGCGACCGCCTGCGTTTGCCAGTCCACTTGTACCGCTTTAAGCTCCTCTATATCGGCAAAAAAGTCCTGATTCTTCAGATACCCCAGCACCAATAACTCTGGAAACGAGCCCATCGTCATCAGGGTCACCACTTCTTGCCTGTCAATGAATAAGGTCAATGGCCTTTCTTCAACCAACACCACGTCTACTGGCGAGCCGTTCTCATTTATCGCCGTAACCGTTGATGAGCCAATTATTCCAGACTGCGTCATTTCAATCATTTATATATATTCCGTTAATCGCATTAGTTAGTTATAACACGCAAAAAAAAAGCCATGCAAATGCATGGCTTTTTAATAAGCAATGCTTGTTAAAAAAGATGCTTTACACCATCGCGTTCTTCTTTTAATTCATTTTCAGTAGCGGCCATTCTTTCACGACTGAAATCGCTGATTTCTAAGCCTTGAACGATTGAGTAATCACCATTTGATACCGTTACAGGGAATGAATAAATTAAACCTTCTGCAATACCGTAGCTGCCATCACTCGGTATGCCCATGCTAACCCAATCTCCAGCAGGAGTACCTTGAACCCACGTTCTCATGTGATCTAGGGCAGAACTGGCAGCTGAGGCAGCACTGGAGAGGCCACGCGCTTTAATAATAGCTGCACCACGTTGTTGAACCGCAGGAATATATTCATCCACGTACCAAGCCGTATCGACTTTAGACAAAGCTGGCTCACCATTGATAAGCGCATTATGAAGATCTGGGTATTGCGTCGCTGAATGATTACCCCAAATCGTTACTTGTTTAATATCTGTACTGTGCGTCGCTGTTTTTTCGGCCAATTGGCTCAGTGCACGGTTATGGTCTAAACGCGTCATCGCGGTGAAGCAACGTGGGTTTAAGTCAGGTGCATTATTCATTGCGATTAAGGCATTTGTATTAGCCGGGTTACCTACTACTAATACGCGAACATCGCGTTTGGCAACGGCGTTTAATGCTTTACCCTGTACAGAAAAAATAGCGGCATTGGCTTCAAGAAGGTCTTTACGCTCCATGCCAGGGCCACGCGGGCGAGCACCGACTAAGAAAGCAAAATCAATGTCTTTAAAGGCGACATTTGCGTCATCTGTAATCTCAATGCTTTTTAATAAAGGAAAGGCACAATCATTTAATTCCATCACGACACCTTCAAGCGCGCCTAACGCTGGGGTGATTTCCAACAAGTGCAAACAAACCGGTTGTTCAGGACCTAAAAAATCGCCTGAGGCGATACGAAATAATAATGAGTAAGAAATTTGGCCTGCGGCGCCGGTTACTGCTACATGAACGGGTGATTTCATTCTAACGATCTCCTAAAATTTTAAACGAAATATTATAACTGAAATAAAGAGCCTTTTTTCTTTTTCGATCTGATGGCAATGGGAAAATAAAACTTCCAGATTATGTACTCAACAAACGTCTATTTAGTCTTTCGGCGCACTGTTTTTTAATAAACGCTTAAGGTCGTAACAGTAGATAAAACTAGGCAAAGCAAAGACCACGAACAAACACAGCGTCACTACGTAAAATTCCCAGTCTTGTGCGCTGATGGTGCCCATTGTTTTGTTTTCCATAGCGATGCCTATAGCCAATGAAAGCAGATAAAGCAAAAACCATTCGATCCATCGTAACCAGCCAGACTTAGCTGCAACAGTTTTAACAAGAAACGCTTTATCAGACAACCACGGAAGGTTGGCCGTTATAAAAGAAAAAATAAAGATTAATAAGATTAAGGCCTGATTTGTCATAAGCGGATAATTGTCTTGTCTAGAGCATCTTACTAATTCTCGGCTTATTGAAGCCGCTACTGATCAAAATTTAATTGGTGCCGAGAGCGGGACTCGAACCCGCACGTCCATAAGGACACTACCCCCTCAAGATAGCGTGTCTACCAATTCCACCACCTCGGCATTAAATTACTCAGGAATAGGAACGTCACTTGGAGTCATTGCCTCTACCTCTATTGTGGCTTTTTTAGCATTAGTTGGCAGGTCATTAATTAAATCAGCGGGCGTTCCTTCTAATGACTCAATCGGCGCTGTATCTGACAGTTTATCAATGATATTGTCAGGGGCCGCTCTATTACCGCCTAGATAAGCCAGCGTTAAACTTGTGATGAAAAACAAGGTGGCTAGAATAGCCGTTGATCGTGTTAAAAAGGAACCTGAACCTTTGGCACCAAAAACCGTACCCGATGCGCCACTACCAAATGCAGCGCCTGCATCAGCGCCTTTACCGTGTTGAATTAAAATCAGACCCACCATCAACACAGCTATTAACACGTGTACCGATAAAACTATTGCAAACAAACTCATAAACTTATCCTTTTATGCCTTTTGGCAAATTGAAATAAAAGCGTCAGCATCCAATGATGCTCCGCCTATCAAACCACCGTCGATATCTTCTTGTTCAAACAACGATGATGCATTGCTTGGGTTAACACTTCCACCGTACAGAATTCTGACTTTATCCGCCAGATCCCCTGCTTTCTCTCTTACTAAGCCACGAATAAAAACGTGTGCCTGTTGCGCCTCATCTGGTGATGCCGTTAAACCTGTACCAATGGCCCACACCGGCTCGTAAGCTAACACTAACTGATTCAAATTGACCGCTTTATTACTCAATAAAGCGCCTACCTGCTCATTAATGACGTTAAGCGTTTTACCGCTTTGATAATCGGATTCGCTTTCACCAACACAATAAATCGGTATCAGACCAGCGCCTTGCGCCGCTAATACCTTAGCTACTAGCGCCTGATTGCTTTCATTAAAAAGCATTCGCCTTTCTGAGTGCCCAACTAACACCCAGTGACAAGCTAATTCGGCTAACATGCTGGCGGAAATTTCCCCGGTGTACGCACCCGACTCGAACTCTGAGACAGTTTGAGCACCGATTGTTAGCCTTGTAGCATCTACCGTATCAACAGCTAAGGCAATGTATACGAATGGAACACAAATACCCACTTCGCTCGATATTTTATCATTAATACCGTCTTCTATGGCACGTAAAAGATCACCAGTTAGCTTCAGCGAACCATTCATTTTCCAATTACCAACAACGAGTGGCTTACGCATCGTACTTCTCACGGTAAAAACAAGGAAGATTAGCGAGTATTAGCGAATAAATCAATATTATCGACGTTTAAAATAATTTGCACCGGGGATCTAAGCGTTGAGTATACGCTCAACCGTTTTACTGAGTTGTAATGCTAGTGATTCGACCAAATTTAAATCCTCACCTTCAACCATTACACGCACTAGCGGTTCAGTACCCGACGGTCTTAACAACACCCGACCAGTTCCGTTGAGGGTTTCCTCGACCGCTTTAACCGCTTTTTTAATATCATCGCTGATAACAAAATTTCCGCTACCATTGAGACTAACGTTAATCATGCATTGAGGGTATTTTTTTATGTCTTTTTTTAATTCATGTAAAGATATAGATTCACGGGACATGGCTTCAAGAACCTGTAATGCCGCTATAATCCCATCACCCGTTGTCGTTCTATCTGCGCAAATAATATGCCCCGAGCCTTCGCCGCCCAAAATAGCGCCGGACTCATTCATTAACTGGATAACGTGCCGATCCCCCACTGCGGATCTCAGCAGATCAATGCCCAATCTATTTAACGCGTGCTCAACGCCTAAGTTCGTCATTTGCGTGCCGACCACTGCGGTGCCAAGATAGCCTTTAACCAATCGCGTTTTGGCTATGATGTACATAATTTCATCACCATCGAGCACTTCACCTAGATGATCAACCATTATTAATCGGTCGCCATCACCATCCAGGGCAACACCAAAGTCTGCAGCATTAGATAACACGGCCGCTTGGAGCGCCGCCGGTTTTGTTGCTCCGCAATCATCATTAATGTTTATGCCGTTTGGCTCAACACCAATTTTTATGACTTCTGCACCTAGCTCTTCAAAGACAAAAGGTGCGATGTGATACGTTGCTCCGTGCGCACAATCAACCACCATTTTCATGCTGGATAAATCCATCATGGGTGGGATGGAGCTTTTACAAAACTCTATATAGCGTCCAGCTGCATCGTTAATTCGACTGGCCTTACCTAGCTTAGATGAGTCGACTACGACGAGTGGCTCAGCTAACTTTTTTTCAATTTCGTATTCAATTTCATCCGGCAACTTCTTACCTTCGCTGGAAAAAAACTTAATACCGTTATCATAATGAGGGTTGTGTGAAGCGCTTATTACGATGCCTGCATCAGCTCGCAGCGTTCTAATTAAATAGGCAATCCCAGGTGTCGGCATGGGCCCCAATAACTGAACATCCGCCCCGGCAGCCACTAACCCGGCTTCAAGCGCAGACTCAAACATATAGCCCGATTTCCGGGTATCTTTACCGATGACAATTTTGCAACGCCCCTGTTGCGCAAACACTTTACCAGCGGCCCAGCCGAGCTTTAGCATAAACTCTGGCGTAATAGGGCCATTTCCAACTTCACCTCTTATACCATCTGTTCCGAAATATTTTTTTGTCATTTTAATTTTATTCTGCGGTTTGAACCGCTTGATAGATTTTTAGCACTTCTGCGGTTTCTGCCACATCGTGCACCCGAACAATTGAAGCTCCATTCATCACCGCCAATAACGCCGACGTAACGCTGGCTAATGCACGCTCTTCAATCGGTTTATCCAGCAGAAGTCCAAACATCGACTTCCTAGATAGGCCGGCTAATAATGGACAATGGTACTCTTTAAAGGATCCCAAATGTTTTAATAGGCTAAGGTTGTGCGCTAAGGTTTTACCGAAGCCAAAACCCGGGTCCAATATGATTTTATCACGGTTAATTCCTGCTTCTTCACAAGCCTTAATCCGCTCATCAAAAAACGACTTCACTTCGTCTACTACCTTCGCGTATTTCGGGTTCAGTTGCATTGTCTCCGGTTTATCCTGCATATGCATCAAACAAACCGGGACCTGTAATAAAGCAGCCATTTCAATTGCACCCGTTTGCCTAAGCGCATAAATATCATTAATAATATTTGCCCCTACGGCAACCGCCTGTTGCATTACCTCAGGCTTACTCGTATCAATGGAGATAAGAACGTTAGATATTGAGCGAATAGCCCTAATTACCGGTATCACTCTATTTAACTCTTCTTCAACAGCAACGGGCGTTGCACCAGGACGCGTTGATTCACCACCTATGTCAATAATCGAAGCACCGGCCTCTACCATTTTAATAGCTTGAGAAACGGCTTCATCCAACGAGTTAAAGCAACCGCCGTCAGAAAAAGAGTCGGGGGTGATATTAAGAACCCCCATGATATGGGGGTTCTTTGACGATAAAAACTGGCTAACGTTAACTAGCTCAGGATTAAGGTTGTTCAGCTGTTCCACCAACTGTAGGTTTAGGCGCCTTCTTCGACGTGCTTTCCTTTTTTTCCGTAGCCGATACACCACCAGATCCTGACTCGTCCAGATCTTCCCAATCCTTAGGGGGCTGAACTTCTGTGCGCGCCATTAATTGATCAAGCTGATCACTATCTAGTGTTTCATACTTCATTAACGCTTCTGTCATGGCGTGCAGAATATCAATGTTGTCATTCAATAATTTTTTTGCACGCGTATAGTTTCTTTCAATTAGCGCTCGAACCTCTTCATTAATTTGGTGATTGGTTTCATCCGAAATCATTTTCGTATTACCACCGGAATAACCCATCGCATTTTCGTCCTGGCCATAGCTTAGTGGGCCTAGTTTTTCCGAAAAGCCCCACTGCGTCACCATATTTCTGGCGATCGCTGACGCGCGTTCAATGTCATTTGAAGCACCCGTCGTTACCGCCTCTTCACCAAAGATGATTTCTTCTGCGAGCCGTCCACCGTATAAGCTAGACAGCTGACTTTCTAGCTTACGTTTACTGATACTAATGTGATCGCGTTCGGGTAAAAACATCGTTACACCCAGTGCGCGTCCGCGAGGAATAATGGTTACCTTGTATACAGGATCGTGTTCTGGCACAAGTCGACCAACAATAGCGTGACCCGATTCGTGATAGGCCGTACATTTTTTGTCATCTTCAGTCATCACCATGGAACGGCGCTCTGCACCCATCATCACTTTATCCTTGGCTTTTTCCATGTCATTCATATCCACCATTTTTTTATTCGCACGCGCAGCAAATAAAGCGGCTTCATTAACCAGATTTGCCAAATCAGCACCAGAAAAGCCTGGCGTTCCTCTAGCAATCACACCTGGTTTTACACTGTCCCCTAGTGGGACCTTTTTAAGGTGTACTTTTAAAATTTGCTCACGCCCTCTGATATCGGGTAATGGCACAACGACCTGGCGGTCAAAACGCCCAGGACGAAGTAACGCCGGATCCAATACGTCAGGCCGGTTAGTAGCCGCAATAACGATAACGCCTTCATTACCAGAAAAACCATCCATTTCCACCAATAATTGATTCAATGTCTGCTCTCGCTCGTCATTACCGCCGCCCATACCAATGCCACGAGCACGGCCTACGGCGTCAATCTCATCGATAAAAATGATACATGGTGCGCTTTTTTTGGCTTGTTCAAACATGTCTCGAACACGCGAAGCACCAACACCAACGAACATCTCAACAAAGTCCGAGCCCGAAATACTGAAAAAAGGTACCTTAGCTTCGCCGGCAATAGCTTTAGCTAGCAGCGTTTTACCCGTTCCTGGAGAACCAGACATCAGAATACCACGAGGAATCATGCCACCTAGTTTTTGGAATTTACTAGGATCGCGTAAAAATTCAACGACCTCAACCACTTCTTCTTTTGCTTCTTGTACGCCAGCGACGTCGTCGAAAGTTACTTTTATTTCGTCTTCTGAGAGTAATTTAGCCTTACTTTTACCGAAAGACATTGCTCCGCGACCACCGCCACCCGCTCCACCTTGCATTTGACGCATAAAAAATATCCAAACGCCTATCAGTAGCAACATGGGGAACCACGAAATGAGTATCGACATGAGGAATGACTGTTGTTCTGGCTCTTTGGCAACAATTTCAACGCCATTTTTCAATAGATCGTCTACCAGATGAATATCACCAGGACTGCGTGTAGTGAAATTCTCTCCTGTGCTCGTCTGTCCGACAATAGTGGGGCCATCTATTGATACCTTGCTTATCTGACCGGCATTAACAGAATTAATGAACTGTGAATAGCTCAATGCAGCACTAGATTTTTGGTTAGACCCGCCAAAGTTATTAAATACAGACATCAATACGAAGGCTATCACCACCCACATTATTATATTTTTAACCATTTCGTTCAAAGCGATACTCCTTCGTTATGTTTCTAACAGCACTCATTACACTGACTGTTGTTAATACAATTCGTTCAAAACTTAATATGGTGTCAGGTTACTACAATTTCAAGTCTTTAGCCAAGAGATAGACTTCTCGACTACGAGCACGCGATGCTTTAGGTTTGCGTATTACGACTTTGTTGAACACTTGCCGGGCCTCTAAAACATACTGATCAAAGCCTTCACCCTGGAAAAGCTTGATTAAAAAAACACCATTTTTAGCTAAACAGTTTTTTGCAAAATCTAGCGCTAACTCGGCTAAATATATCGATTTCGGCTGATCAATTCCCTTATTGCCGCTCATATTAGGGGCAATATCAGATAAAACAATATCTACCGCTTGGTTATTGATCAGCGATTGCAGTTCGGCAAACACGGTCTCGTCACTGAAATCCCCTTTAATAAAATCCACACCTTCTATTGCTTCAATATCGAGCAAGTCCAGAGCGATAACCCGACCCTTTGCGGTAACTTTATTACGCGCGTACTCAGACCAGCCGCCTGGCGCAGCGCCTAAATCTACGACGATCTGGTTCGGGCGTAACAATTTATCTTTTTTATCAATTTCCTCTAGCTTAAAGACCGCGCGTGATCTAAGGCCCATTTGTTGCGCTTTTTTTACGTATTCATCGTTAAAATGTTCGTCTAGCCAGTTTTGTTTATTCTTATGTTTTGTCATTCAAGTCATATTAATAATCGTTTTTACCCACAGGGGGGGTAAAACATTTTGTTTAATCAAAATACTTCATATTCCACTTAAGCGCGCTTTAAGTGTAAAATGCGCGACCTGATTCAATACACATCACCACATTCAATGCCATTATCAAACCCACAAAAGAAAAAACTAAAAGCACACGCCCATGGTTTAAACCCCGTGGTTCAATTAGGTCAATCTGGCCTTACTAATGCTGTATTAGATGAGATTGAGTTGGCCATCAAGCATCACGAATTGATAAAAGTAAAAGTATCGGCCGAAGATCGGGATGAAAAAAAGCTCATTATCCAAAAAATCGCCAATAAAACCCACTCAGATATTATCCAGACGATCGGCTCGATAGCCGTTTTTTTCAGAGAAAACCCTGATAAAAAGAATTATTCGTAACGTACTACAATAATTTCGTACTCGCTAATTCCACCAGGCGCTCGAACTTCAGCGACATCACCTTCTTCTTTGCCGATCAACGCCTTCGCAAATGGCGACGCGTAGGATATTAAATTGTTCTTAATGTCCGCTTCATCTTCTCCCACGATTGTGTACGTAATAACGGCTTCCGTCTCAATGTTTTCAAGTTCTACCGTACAACCAAATACCACTTTGCCATTTGCGTTTAATTTTGCAACGTCAATAATTTGTGCATTACCCAATTTACTCTCAATATCCCTGACACGTGCTTCCATCATGCCTTGCTCTTCCCGCGCAGCGTGATATTCGGCATTCTCTTTTAAATCACCGTGCGCACGCGCGTCAGCGATCGCCTGGGTAATTTTGGGGCGCCTGACATTCTTTAGATCATCAAGCTCTTCTTGTAATCTTTTAGCACCATTTTTTGTCAGCGGGGTCTTGCTCATATAGAACTCCTAATATTCTCTAGTGACGAGTTTGCAACGCGTGAAGCTCTCTAACTTCTTTAACACTGATATCAGCTAATGCATCAATAGTAGCTTTTGCCCCTGCAATGGTCGTGCAATACGTCGCTTTACGCTGTAACGCTTCGCGCCGAATCGAAGACGAATCTGTCATCGCTCGCTTGCCTTCGGTGGTATTTACCACCAGCTGGATTTTTTCATTTTTAATAATATCAACGATATGCGGACGGCCTTCATTAACTTTATTCACCACCGTACACTCAATACCCGCCGCTTTAAGCGCCGCCGCGGTTCCACGCGTCGCTAAAATTTTCTTCCCGCGTGAGACCAGTGTTTGAGCTAATTCCAACATTTTTCCTTTATCTGCATCTCTTACGCTAAACAACACCGTATTTTCATTAGATAACTCAATACCAGCTGCGCGCTGAGATTTACCGAACGCTTCACCAAAGGTAGCACCAACGCCCATTACTTCACCCGTCGATTTCATCTCCGGCCCCAACAATGGATCGACCTCTGGAAACTTCACGAATGGAAATACCGACTCTTTCACCGAGAAATAGTCGGGGACAATTTCTTTTGTCGCGTGCTGCTCTGCCAAAGACTGCCCGACCATACAACGCGCCGCAATTTTAGCCAACGGGTACCCAGTGACTTTTGACACGAAGGGTACTGAGCGCGAGGCTCGAGGGTTGACCTCCAAAATGTAAATATCGTCGCCTTTTATAGCGAATTGAATATTCATTAAGCCGAGCACACCCAGACCTTTCGCTAGTTGTTTAGTTTGCACGCGCATCCTGTCCTGAACCCCCTGGCTAAGGTCAAACGGCGGTAATGAGCAGGCTGAGTCGCCTGAATGGACACCGGCTTGTTCGATATGTTCCATAATGCCACCGATCAATAAATCGGTACCATCAAAAATAGCGTCGACGTCTACTTCTACGGCATCATTTAGGAAACGATCCAGTAAAACCGGTGAGTCGTTCGACACGATAACCGCGTCACGCATATACGTACGCAATTCAGACTCGTTATAAACGATTTCCATCGCGCGGCCACCCAATACGTACGAAGGCCTTACCACGAGCGGATAGCCTATTTTTTCGGCAGCAAGAACGGCAGCCTCTGGGTCGCGGGCGGTTTTGTTAGGCGGTTGCAACAAGCCTAATTGTTCTACTAATTGTTGGAAACGTTCGCGATCTTCTGCTAAGTCGATTGAATCTGGCGAGGTACCAATGATGGGTACTCCAGCCGCTTCCAGCGCTTTTGCTAGTTTTAGTGGCGTTTGTCCGCCATATTGCACAATCACGCCTTTAGGTTTTTCTACCTCAACGACTTCGAGCACATCTTCCAGCGTTAAGGGTTCAAAATATAAGCGATCTGAGGTATCAAAATCGGTTGAAACCGTTTCAGGGTTACAGTTGATCATGATCGTTTCATAACCGTCTTCACGCATCGCTAAGGCGGCGTGCACACAGCAATAGTCAAACTCGATGCCTTGACCAATACGATTGGGACCGCCACCCAGCACCATAATTTTATCGCGTTTGGTTGGGTTCGCTTCGCATTCTTCTTCATACGTTGAATACATGTACGCGGTTGGCGAGGCAAACTCACCAGCGCAAGAGTCAATACGCTTATACACTGGGCGAATATTCAAGGCATGACGCGCCGCTCTAACGTCTGTTTCTTTTACAGCCAATAAGCTGGCAAGACGAGCGTCTGAAAATCCCTTTCTTTTAAGTCGCCACATCAAGGAATGGTCCACAGACTCAAGTGTTTTGCCGCTTAGCGCCGCCTCTTCATTGATCAGGTCTTCAATTTGAACCAAAAACCAGGGGTCAATCTTAGTTTGCTCAAAGATACTGTCTAAACCAAATCCTTTTCTAAACGCGTCGGCGAGATACCAAATGCGCTCTGCGCCGGGTTGTTGAATTTCGTAGCGCAACACGCTGTCGATATTCTCTGCATTTAAGTCGACAATAGGGTCCAGGCCGTGCATACCCGTTTCAAGGCCGCGCAAGGCTTTTTGCAATGACTCCTGGAAGGTACGACCCACCGCCATCACTTCGCCCACAGACTTCATCTGTGTCGTTAAGCGGTCATTGGCCATAGGAAATTTCTCAAAGGTAAAACGCGGTACTTTAGTAACCACGTAGTCGATTGAAGGCTCGAATGAAGCTGGAGTCGCGCCACCCGTTATTTCATTACTTAGCTCATCCAGCGTATAGCCTATCGCTAATTTAGCGGCCACTTTAGCAATCGGAAAACCTGTTGCTTTTGAAGCCAGTGCTGATGAGCGCGAAACCCTGGGGTTCATTTCAATAACGATCATCTCGCCATTGTCTGGATTGATGGCGAATTGTACGTTCGAACCGCCGGTATCAACGCCAATTTCGCGTAATACGGCGATCGAGGCGTTACGCATAATTTGGTACTCTTTATCCGTTAAGGTTTGCGCTGGCGCCACAGTAATTGAGTCACCGGTGTGCACACCCATCGGATCAAAGTTTTCAATCGAGCAAATGATGATGCAATTGTCTTTACGGTCGCGAACGACCTCCATTTCATACTCTTTCCAACCCAAAACAGATTCTTCAATCAACAGTTCATTGGTTGGTGAAAGCTCAAGTCCGCGATTACAAATGGCTATAAACTCTTCACGGTTATAAGATATCCCACCTCCGCTTCCACCCATCGTGAAAGAGGGTCGAATAATCGTTGGAAAGCCAATTGAATCCAACGCAACAAAGGCTTCTTCCATATTGTGTGCGACAAAGGATAGCGGGGTCGACAGGCCAATTTTAGTCATCGCCTGCTTGAATAAATCACGATCTTCAGCTTTATTAATCGCTTCTTTTGAGGCACCGATTAACTCGACGTTATGTTTTTTCAGCACGCCATGTTTATCGAGATTTAACGCACAGTTAAGCGCGGTTTGCCCACCCATCGTTGGCAGCAACGCGTCTGGTTTTTCTTTTTCGATGATTTTTTCAACCGTTTGCCAGTCAACCGGTTCAATATAAATCGCGTCCGCCGTTTCCGGGTCGGTCATAATAGTGGCTGGATTAGAGTTGACCAGAATGACTCGGTAACCCTCTTCTCTTAGCGCCTTACAAGCTTGCGTACCAGAATAATCAAACTCACAGGCCTGACCAATAACAATGGGCCCTGCGCCTATCAGTAAAACAGATTTTATGTCGGTTCTTTTTGGCATAGTCGTTTCTTACAAATCTTTATGCGATTGCATCATCGCGGTAAATCGTGTGAATAAATACGCGATATCGTGTGGTCCTGGGCTCGCTTCCGGGTGTCCTTGAAAACTAAAGGCCGGGCAATCCGTACGTTCAACGCCTTGCAAGCTCTTATCAAACAGGGAAATGTGCGTGGCTGTTAAATTATCCGGCAATGATTCGGGGTCCACCGCGAAACCGTGATTTTGGCTCGTTATCGACACTTTTTTGCTCGCTAACTCTTGTACCGGGTGATTACCGCCGTGATGACCAAACTTCATTTTAATGGTGCGAGCACCACTCGCCAGAGCCAGCAGCTGGTGGCCTAAACAGATACCAAAAACGGGGATTTTTTTATCTAAAATTTCTTTAATCGCTGTGATCGCATAAGAGCAAGGTTCTGGATCACCCGGGCCATTGGATAAAAACACGCCATCAGGCGCCATAGCTAATACTTCAGAAGCCGGTGTTGTAGCAGGAACTACGTGAACATCACAGCCCGAGTCTACTAATAACCTGAGAATATTGCGTTTTACGCCAAAGTCATAAGCAACTACTTTGAAATTGCTTTTGGCTTTAGTGCCTGAAGGTTTATGTTGCCAGACCGATTCTGTCCAGTCGTAGGGCTCTTTAGTCGTAACCACTTTCGCCAGGTCCAGACCTTTTAGTGATACGGCTTCTTTCGCTTCTTCTAGAGCGAGAATATCATCCACCTCTTCGCCAGCTATAATACAGCCTCGTTGAGCGCCTTTTTCACGCAGCACGCGGGTTAATTTACGTGTATCAATATCAGCGATGGCAACAATATTATGGCGTTTCAAATAATCAGATAATGTTTCAGAAGATCGCCAGTTGCTGTGAACCAACGGTAAGTCTCGAATCGTCAGGCCACGCGCGTGAATGTCGGCAGATTCTTCGTCCTCGGCATTCACACCGACATTACCGATATGCGGACAGGTTAAAGTGACTATTTGATGCGAATACGATGGATCAGTAAGAATTTCCTGATAGCCGGTCATGGATGTATTAAAGACAACTTCACCCGTTGTAAGCCCCTGGGCTCCAATAGATACGCCACGAAAGACGCTACCGTCTTCAAGTACCAATATCGCAATATCAGACAAATTACACCACCTTTAGATATGCAAAACGGGAAGAGCCTTTTTGGCACTACCCGTTTTGATTGTTAATATGTATGGGCGCAAATTTTACTGGATTTACTACCCTTGTGTCCAATCTTACACCAGCAAATTTTGCGTTTACTTAGGCAACATCCAGCGATTTCGCTAAATAGGCATTCATAATCAATGTCGGGTCTTCGATTAGTTTTTGTTTCCATTCGCCTAATGGAACTTCTGTTTGTATTAAGCCCCTCATTACGCCAATAAAGTCAGTACGCCCAACGGTAATGGCGCCAACTAATAAATCATCCTTAAAGTTCAAACGGACGTATTTGTAGTTATCTTTTTCCAGCAATGTAGTCGTTTCACCACCTTCAACGCCATCCCAGCTACCAAAAGAAGTAGACACCAGGCCAGCTGTATCTAAAACGTTCATACTCAAGCTGCCTTTATATTTTGCTGAGCCGCCCATCATATTTACCGCTGCAATACGTCCATGATCAACGGCCGTCGGTTGAATAGCGTGCACGGACTGTCCCCCAGTAGAGAAATCGACACCTTGCGCGACATCGCCCGCAGCGTAAATATTATCGATATTGGTACGTAAACTGGCGTCAACGAGGATGCCATTGTCTGTTTTTATACCGCTACCTTCTAAAAATTCAATATTTGAATAAACGCCGGTTGCCACGATAATCAAATCAAAATCAGTCAGACTATCGTCATCTCTTCTCAACGCAGGACCCGGTTCGATCGATTTAATGCTACTAGGGAGTATCATTTTTACCCCTTTGCTCTCACACCAGGACTGAATCATTTTACCGGCCGTTTTATCCATCATACGACTCACCATGAAGCCTGTACGCCCAAGCATAACGGTCAAGTCAACTTTTCGCTTCAGCATCGCTTCAACAATAATCGAGGCGACGAAGCCGGCGCCCAATAAAGCCACTTTAGAACCCGGTTTGATAGCATCAAGAATCTTTCTGCCGTCGGCCAGCGTCCAGCAGTTCAGCACACCTTCATTTTCAGCGCCTGGAAAGGGTGAGTTAGCGGGTCTTGAACCCGTTGCGATCATTAATTTTTCGTATTCGTAAACGTCGCCGTTATCGAGAGAAACTTGATTATTAGCTGGATCGACCTTCTCGACTCTTGCATGAACATGCTCAATTTTTAAGTCGTCGAAATGGCCTTTCGTTTTTCTCAGGTGGGTGCCGGTATCTTTGATCATGCCGCTAAGGTAATAAGGCAGTGCCATACGAGAATACGGCGGTTCAACTTCCGCACCGATCATCGTTATACTGCATTCTGAGTTTGCTTTACGGAGCGTTTCAGCCGCTCTGACCGACGCTGGTCCAGCGCCAATAATCACATAATTTTTAGCTTTGACGGTCTGATTTTTTTTCACTTGATGTTGCTGCGCTTGTTTTTCAATCACCTGTCCGAACTCCGTTTTAATGTCATTAGATGCGGTACTTTTATCCGTTCTCTTAGATGAATCCAAACCAAGTATTGCTGCTATTTTGCATAAAATACCCATCGTGTATCCTCCGGAACTTTTTTTAAGTTTTTATAATTTAACAGCACTAGCCGTTAGTTAACAGCAAGATATTAACAGAAAACCATATCCGCGAAAGGGGCTTTTAATCTTTCAGTCCCAACACGTCTTGCATATCGTATAAACCCGCGTTTTGTTCAGCAGCCCAACAAGCGGCTCTAATGGCGCCGGTAGCAAACGTCATTCGACTTGTCGCCTTATGGGCGATTTCGATACGCTCACCGTCTCCCGCAAACAACACCGTGTGTTCGCCGACGATATCGCCCGCTCTGATCGTTGAAAAACCAATAGTCCCCGTTTCACGTTCGCCAGTGATACCTTCTCGTGCGTATACGGCGCAATCAGCCAAATCTTTACCCATCGCTTCGGCAAGCACCTCACCCATACGCAAAGCCGTACCAGACGGCGCGTCTACTTTGTGACGATGATGCGCCTCAACGACTTCAATATCGACAGAATCACCAATCGCCCTAGCCGCCAATTCAAGAAGCTTTAAGGTCACATTCACGCCAATACCCATATTAGGTGAAAATACGATTGGAATAGACTTTGATGTTAATTTGATGCGCTCTTTCTGTTCATCCGTAAAACCAGTGGTTCCAATGACCATGGCTTTTTTATGCGCTTCGCAAAAAACCAGTTTTTCAATACAGGCGTCGGGACGGGTAAAATCAACCAACACGTCGAAATCTGCTGCTACCGACTGAATCTCAGAGACCAGTCGTACCTGTTGACTGTCCAGGCCAGCGATATCTCCAGCATCTTTTCCTAGCGCCGACGAATCTTGTCTTTCAATAGCCGCGCCTAGAGAGGCCGATTTATTCAGCAAACACGCTTTGATTAAATTAAGACCCATTCGGCCACTGGCGCCCGATATAGCAATGCTAGCCATTTTCTTCTCCATTTTAAGACTTCATCTTATCAATAAAACTTTTGACTCCATCTAGCCAGGAGTGTTCTTGAGGGTTATGGCGCGTTCCACCTGTTTTAAATGAAGCCTCCAATTGCTCAACAAGAGTTTTTTGATCGCTCGTTAAGTTAATCGGTGTTTCTACAATCACCCTGCAAATAAGGTCACCCACAGGGCCGCCTCTGACAGGCTTAATGCCTTTTCCTCGCAATCTAAAAAGCTTGCCAGTTTGCGATTCCATTGGGATTTTAAGCTTCACCTTGCCCGACAAGGTTGGCACTTCGAGCTCACCACCAAGGGCTGCAATAGCAAAGCTAATCGGCATATCACAATACAAATTAGCCCCATCACGTTTAAATATGGCGTGTTCACGAACATTCACCTGCACATACAGGTCACCCGCCGGACCACCATGATCCCCCGCTTCACCTTCACCACCTAAACGAATACGGTCACCGGTATCCACGCCCGCTGGAATTTTGACCGACAGGGTTTTTTGCTCTTTCGTTTTACCCGTACCACGACATTTTCCACAAGGGTCTTTAATAACTGAACCGCTACCGCGGCACGTTGGGCAGGTTTGCTGAACCGAAAACATCCCTTGCTGCATACGAACCTGTCCATGCCCTGCACAGGTAGAACAGATGCTAGATCCGGCGCCTTTAGAGCCTGAACCGTTGCAGCCGTCACAACTAACTGAGGTGGGGACTTTGATTTTAGTTTCTATGCCTGAAACTGCGTCTTCCAATGACATATCCAGGTTATAGCGCAAGTCAGCACCACGGGTAACCTGACTGCGACGACGCCCACCGCCTCCGCCGCCAAAAATATCACCGAACACGTCGCCAAACACATCGCTAAATGAATCACTGCTATGGCCACCACCCATTGACTGGTCGACACCCGCGTGTCCGAACTGGTCGTAAGCCGCCCGCTTTTGCTCATCACTTAAAATGGCATAGGCTTCCTGAATCACTTTAAACTTTTCTTCCGTATCAGCTTTACCGTTATTTCTATCTGGGTGATATTTCATCGCCAAACGCCGATACGACTTTTTAATGTCACGTTCGCTGCTAGTACGCGTCACTTCTAATACTTTGTAATAATCTTCTTTTTCCATAATTCTCAAATCTTGAATACAGCAAAGCCACCGATAAATCGGCGGCTATGTAGCAGCCCCAAAAGGGCTATAGTTTTAGTGAGTAAAGCTTACTTCTTTTCGTCTTTAACTTCTTCAAATTCAGCATCTACTACGTCATCAGCATTAGCGTTACTACCAGAGTCAGCTTCAGCAGAACCTTCTGCGGCCGCGCCTTCAGCGCCAGCATCAGCATACATTTTTTCTGCTAACTTGCCAGACAATGCTGTTAATGCTTCAGTTTTTTCTTCAATCGCCGCCTTATCATCGCCTTTGATGGCTTCTTTCAGCCCCTCTACGGCACTGTTAATCTCCGCTTTTTCAGCCTCATCAACTTTATCGCCCATTTCTTCGAGTGATTTTTCAGTCGCGTGGATCATACCGTCTGCCTGATTTCTTGCGGTAACAAGCTCATGTAACTGCCTATCTTCTTCGGCGTGGATTTCAGCGTCTTTAATCATTTTATCCACTTCTTCATCAGATAAACCGCTAGAGGCCTTAATCACAATAGACTGCTCTTTACCGGTGGCTTTATCTTTAGCCGATACATTCAAAATACCATTCGCATCGATATCAAATGACACTTCAATTTGCGGTGTACCACGGCGTGCCGGGGGGATATCCTGCAGGTCAAAGCGGCCTAAAGACTTATTACCCGTCGCCATTTCACGCTCACCTTGTAACACATGAACCGTCACCGCCGTCTGATTATCTTCTGCCGTTGAGAACGTCTGCCCAGCTTTAGTTGGGATCGTGGTGTTTTTCTCAATCAGTTTAGTCATCACACCACCCATGGTTTCAATACCAAGTGAAAGAGGCGTTACGTCTAATAACAGAACGTCTTTGACGTCACCAGCTAACACACCCGCCTGAATCGCTGCACCGACGGCTACCGCTTCATCTGGGTTCACGTCTTTACGCGGTTCTTTACCAAAGAATTTAGCCACTATTTCTTGAACTTTCGGCATACGTGTTTGGCCACCGACTAAAATCACGTCGTCAATTTCAGATGTTGATAAACCAGCGTCTTTAACGGCCATTTCACAAGGAGCAACCGTACGCTGAACAAGGTCTTCAACTAAAGACTCGAGTTTTGCACGCGTTAGCTTTACGTTTAAATGCTTAGGACCCGTCGCATCCGCCGTGATATACGGTAAGTTGACGTCTGTTTGCTGGTTAGAAGAGAGTTCAATTTTTGCTTTTTCAGCGGCTTCTTTTAAGCGTTGAAGCGCCAGTGGATCGTTATGCAAGTCCACTGAATTTTCTTTTTTAAATTCATCAGCAAGAAAATCAATAATACGCATATCGAAATCTTCACCACCCAGAAAAGTATCACCATTTGTTGATAACACTTCAAACTGGTGCTCACCATCCACTTCTGCGATTTCAATAATTGAAACGTCAAACGTACCGCCGCCCAAATCGTATACCGCAATCGTACGATCACCGGCTTTTTTATCCATGCCATACGCCAGGGCTGCCGCCGTTGGCTCATTGATAATACGCTTTACTTCAAGACCAGCAATTTTACCCGCGTCTTTGGTCGCCTGGCGCTGAGAATCATTGAAATAAGCTGGTACGGTAATAACCGCTTCGGTCACTTCTTCACCTAAATATGCTTCGGCATCTTTTTTTAGCTTCATTAAGATACGCGCCGCAATTTCTGGCGGTGCTAGTTTTTTGTTTTGCGCCTCAATCCAGGCGTCGCCATTGTCGGCCTTTAGGATTTTGTAAGGCACCATGCTCACGTCTTTTTGCACCACGTCGTCTGTAAACTTACGTCCTATCAAACGTTTTGAAGCAAATATTGTATTTGCTGGGTTGGTCACCGCTTGTCTTTTAGCTGATTGCCCAACGAGCACATCACCTTCAGTGGTAAACGCTACAATAGACGGCGTTGTTCTTGCGCCTTCACTGTTCTCGAGAACTTTAGCAGTGCCGCCGTCTAAAACGGCAACACATGAATTCGTTGTTCCTAAATCTATACCAATAATTTTAGCCATTTTATAATCTCCGAAATTTAAACCATTAATTTGTAGTTAGTAACGATATGGGGCATTGAATTAATTATTCAAGCCTGCTCATCAATTTTTTTTGTACCCTCAGGTGGTGTCGACTGGGAGACGATCACCATCGCGGGGCGTAATAAACGCCCATTCAGCGTATAGCCTTTTTGAAACACCTGAATAACAGTATTTGGCTCGTGATCTGGGCTTGGCACCACCGATATAGCTTGGTGCAGCTCTGGGCTGAATATCTCGTCTTCTGGGTTAACTTGCTCGATACCCGACTGTTTTAACGCCGAAATTAATTGTTTATACGTCAACGCCATGCCTTCTTTAATGGCTTCTACGTCAGCTGATGTTTCATCTGCAGCGGCCATCCCCATTTCAAGACTGTCTACAACGGGCAACATATCTTTAGCGAACTTCTCAATAGAGAATCGATGCGCTTTTTCAATATCTTTTTGCGAACGACGACGTACATTTTCCACTTCAGCCGTTGCGAGTAAAACTTTGGCCCAATTATCATCAGCGCGAGCATTAGCCGCATCGAGCTCACCCTGCATACTGAGCGGCTCAACAGTTGAGTCGGCAGACTCAGCATCATCTAGCACGTCTGCAACTAAACTATCTTCTATATCAAGAGGTTGTGTTTGCTCAACGCCCTGATCTGTCTGTTCTTCAGATCCCATAATAATATTTCCTCAATTATTTTCTAAATTGTTTCAGTCATCTCTTAGCGACATTATCCATCGCAAGTTAGCCGATTACATCGCTTAATGGAGATTAATTTTAAGATTTCAAGGCTTCGCCCAAAACTTTTGCCGTCACATCGACCAGCGGTATTACTTTGTCATACCGCATACGAGTCGGCCCAATAACACCCAACACACCGACGGTTTGATTATCAACAGCGTACGGCGCGGTGATCAAACTACAGGCACCAAACGCCTGATAACCCGATTCTTCACCGATGAAAATCTGCACCCCCTCGGCATTCATACATCGGTCTAATAACTGGATAATGTCCTGTTTTTGACTAAAGGCCTCAAGCAGGTGACGCATATTATTAACGTCAGATAACTCCTGAAAGTCCATTAAATTGGTTGCACCTGATAGCACAATATCTTCAGACTCCTTCCCGTTGTTAACACTTTGATGGGCAAGGTTAATAGCGTCTATCATCATTTGATTCATTTGTTTTTGGGTTTCGGCCATTTCATGCGTGATAATCGACGTCACCTGTCGAAGACTTTGCCCTGCAAACAATGAATTAAGATAATTTGCCGCGCGTTGAAGCTCCGATGCAGTGAACTCTTTTGTGGTCTGAATCACCCGATTATGAACTTCATCGTCGTTGGTGACTAAAACAACCAGCACTCGACCCTTAGACAAGGGCATGAAGTCAATTTGCCTAAAACTCGCGCTCTCACGCTTAGGCAGGCTAACCACGCCGGCCAGATGGGTTATACCCGACAGTAACTGCGAAGCTGAGGTAATAATCTGATTACTACCGCGCTCTTTTCCAACGTGTATTTTCAGTTCACTGAGTTGTTTTTGTTCCGGACGTCTGACCGTTAGCAAGGAGTCTACAAAAAAACGATACCCACTATTAGTTGGTACACGACCCGCAGAGGTATGCGGCGAATGAATTAAACCGAGGTCTTCCAGGTCCGCCATCACATGACGTATAGTGGCAGGGCTAATACCTAGCCCTTTTTCGCGCGCCAGCGCAGCCGAACCAACGGGTTGACCATCTGAAATATAACGTTCGACCAGCAATTTTAATAAATGCCGTGATCGCTCATTCAACTCTTCGTTTAAAGTACTCATCATTGTTATATTATGATTTAATTCGGCACTCAACAAGAGAGAGTGCTAAAACACTCTATTTTAAATTTTACTTTTTAGGCGCAAATGAAATGACTTCGTGTACACTTTTGACCTCTAAAAGAGGAGTTCAATGAACACATTATTTAAGCGCATCGGGCTTATCTCAAAGCCTGAATCGACTGATATTTCAACAACCTTGCACGCCTTATTCGAGCTGCTGGAAAAGTTTGACGTGAGCGTCTATAGCGAACCCGAAACCGCTCGCCATATTACGATGCCAGCCAATAGGGTGTTTCACATTGATGAGCTGGCGGATCATTGCGATCTCGTTATCTCAGTAGGTGGAGATGGCACCCTGCTATCCGCGGCCAGGGCTATCGTGAATGCAAAGGTACCCCTGATCGGTGTGAACCTGGGGCGACTTGGTTTTTTAGTCGATATCTCGCCAGAACAAATGAGCAGTAAAATAAAGCAAATACTCGAAGGCCAGTATCACGAAGAAGAGCGAATTATTCTACAGGCACAAATTTTTCGACACGATAAAGTCATATATGAACACTCGGCGTTTAACGAAGTAGCCCTTCATCGTTTGAAATCGCCCGGTTTAATCGACATCGAGACCTATGTTGATGATAAATTTGTCAATTCGCAGCGTTCGGACGGCCTCATTATTGCAACACCAACCGGATCAACAGCCTATGCTTTATCTGGTGGTGGCCCGTTAATGCACCCCTCGCTTGAAGCCATCGTGCTGGTACCAATTAATCCGCACACGCTAAGCAATCGCCCCATCGTAGTTGACGGACGAAGCCAAATAGGCATTAAATTTAGCCAACGAGACAAACATAGAGCACAACTAACCTGCGATAACGTCATCCTCCCTGATCTTCTGGAAGACGACTTTATCGGTATTAAACAGCACGACAATAAAATACGCCTGTTACACCCTATTGATCATGATTTTTTTAATATCCTGCGGGTAAAACTTGGCTGGAGCAAATCACCACAACCATAAACCAGTATGCTTAAATCTATCGACATAAAAGGGCTTGCCGTTGTTGACCAGTTAAGCCTTGAACTAAACCAGGGTATGAGCGTGCTAACCGGTGAAACGGGTGCGGGCAAGTCCATCTTGCTTACCGCGATGAAACTTTGCCTGGGCGATCGCGCCGATGCGTCTTTATTAAGGCCGGGGGTTGAAAAAGCAGACATCAGTCTCGATTTTGATATCACACAAATGCCTCAAGTTGAACGCTGGCTTAAACAGAATGAAGTTGACGATGAAAGTGAGTGCCTTATTCGCCGAATTATCAACTCTGACGGTCGCTCAAGAGCCTTTATCAACGGTCAAGCGGTTAATCTAAAAAGTTTACAAAAATTATCCGCACAGCTGATTAGCATTCATGGCCAACACGACCATTTAGATTTACTGCAAACCACCAAGCAATGTCAGCTATTAGACGATTACCAACCAACACCAACACTGCTCGTCAATTGCCGCGAGAGTTATGAAAAATGGAAAAAAATTAACGATGAGCTTCAGGTATTAACCGACGGAAATGATGACAACGATGGCGAAAAACAACTGCTGAAGTATCAGATCAATGAATTAGAACAAACTGATTTGATCGGTCAAGATTACGACGAATTAGTAGCCGAGCATCACCTGCTTTCCAATATGAGTAAGATCATCGAGCTCGCCGAAAGTCAGATTAATACGCTGTACGAGCAAGACAACGGATCAATCCACGATCAATTGAGCCGCTCATCGCATAGCCTTGACGAACTGAGCGAATTATCACCAGCATTTAGCTCAACTGCAGCACAAATTAAAGAGGCCCTGATTCTAATTCAAGAATCCAGCCGCGACCTTAAGCAACAAGTCGAACGTCAGGAAGATGACCCAGAACGATTTGATTTACTCGACAGACAATTGAGCAAAACGCACGATCTAGCGCGCAAGCTAAAAATTGAACCACCACAATTGCTTGAAAAATATAATGAATTAAATTCTCGCCTTCAATTACTTGAAAACAGGGACGAACGCTTAGACACCCTTCAGCTAGACATTCGTCAGGCCGAAAAAAACTACCAGGAAGCCGCGAAAGCACTGCATCAGCAGCGTAAAAGTACCGCCGAGAAATTGAGCCAGGAAATCACTAAAACGCTAAAAACTCTGGGCCTTCCTGATGGCCAGCTTGATATCCGCGTGATCTATAACACCCATGATAAACCCCTTAAAAATGGCTTTGACGAGGTTTCGTTTATGATAACGACTAACCCAGGTATGCCGCCCTCTCCTCTAAGCAAAGTAGCCTCTGGAGGGGAACTCTCCAGGATCAGTCTTTCCATTCAGGTAGTTACTTCCCAAAGCAACACGACTCCCACCTTAGTCTTCGATGAAGTGGACGCCGGCATTGGCGGCGGGGTGGCTGAAACAGTTGGCCTTTGTTTACGTAAAATAGCCAGCGATCGACAGGTGCTATGCGTAACCCACCTGCCGCAGGTTGCATCGCAAGGTCACCAACACCTATTTGTCAGTAAGAACAAGGATAACGAACAAACAAAAACCCAGATACGCGCTCTGAATCAAGCGGAGCGTATTAAAGAAGTCGCCCGTATGCTGGGAGGGGTGGAGATGTCAGATAAAACGTTAGCTCACGCGCAAGAAATGCTAGAAAAAACCAGCGTCAATCGGTAGCGCAGGCAGAACAAATACCATACACATAAAGGCTGTGATCGGTCATTTTGTAGCCCATTTTTTTAGCGACCATGCTTTGTCTTTCTTCAATAACCTCATCGAAGAACTCATCAACCCGCCCACACTTAACGCATAAAATATGGTCGTGGTGCTCCCCCTGATTCAATTCAAAAACAGAATTACCGCCTTCAAAGTGGTGTCGGTTGACCAGGCCCGCCGTTTCAAACTGGGTTAAAACACGGTAAACGGTCGCCAGACCGATCTCTTCGCCCTCCTCTAGCAGCGCCTTATACATATCTTCCGCAGACAAATGTCTGTTTTTTTCGGTTTCCAGCATATCTAAAATTTTCAAACGCGGCAGTGTTACTTTTAAACCGGCATTCCTTATGTCTTTTGACTCCATTAGAACCTCAAATAGGGTGGAATAATTAATAATATAGGGTATCATTTCAAGTCATTAATCATACACAGAACAGCCTAAATGCGAAAGCTTCTCATTTTACTAATCGTTATTATCTCAATCAGCCTATTAACTGCCTGCTCAACGGCGAAAGATTTAAATAATAAAATGCGTTCCGTCGCCGGCGACCTTCCTGGCGTCTATAAAATCAACGTTAAACAGGGTAATGTTTTTACCCAAGAAATGGTGGATCAGCTAAGGCCTGGTATGGACAAGAGGCAAGTCAAATTCCTTCTTGGCACACCTTTATTGGTTGACCCATTTCATACCGATCGCTGGGATTATTTTTATACCCTCGATCAGGCTGGCAAACGAAAAGAGCAAGAACGAATTACCGTTATTTTTGACGGTGACAAACTCGCCAGTTTAAAGGGTAACTTCAAACCGAGTAACGAATTCAAACCCATGATGATCAACACCGAAGTGGTTGATGTCCCAAAACGAAAAGTCAAAGAAAAAGGCTTTATTGAAAAAGCATTACATACACTAGGTATCGAATACGAAGAAAAGCATTAACATGCCCGTTAACCCTTTTCTTCGCAGAATTAGCGAAACGCCTCACGCAGAAAAACTTAAGCTTCAACTTATTTCGGCCGAAGGCCATTGTGTCACCTTAAAGCTACCGTTTAGTGAAGAAATTATCGGCGACCCGGTGAATCGTTTTATTCATGGTGGCGCCATTACCACGCTTATTGATACGGCTTGTGGCGCGGCGATCTTTCAGGCACAAAATAGTTTGCGCTCATTAGCTACTTTGGATCTCAGGGTCGACTATATGTGCCCTGCTGCCTCCGGTGAGGATGTTCACGCCACCGCCGAGTGTTATCGCTTAACCCATACTATTGCATTTGTTCGCGCTAGCGTTTTCACCGATGATATAAAAAAACCCATTGCCACTGCACTGGCCACTTTTATGCGCTCAAATACAGAATTTCCCGTGACCTAGCATGGACATTGTTAAACAAATAAATACATTAAAAGAACGCAACGATTTTGAGGCTATAGTTAAGCTTATTCCTTATGCCAATTTTATTGGCGTAGAAACCAGCTTGGTCGGTAGCAATATCGTATCGAGTCTACCGTTTAAAGACAGCAATATTGGCAACCCAAGCATACCTGCCTTACACGGTGGCGCTATAGCAGGCTTTATGGAAAACGCCGCGTTATTGCATTTATTATGGGCGATTGAACTCGTGAACATACCCAAGATTATCGACTTCTCGATTGATTATTTACGTCCGGGACAAGCCATTACTACCTATTCTCAGTGTGATACGACTCGCTTAGGTCGCCGCGTCGCCTTATGTAATGTAAAAATTTGGCAGGAAGATATCGATAAACCTATCGCCTTAGCCAGAGGGCATTTTCTGTTATCAGAAACCAAACCCGTTAGCTGATTTGCAGGCAAAATAAAGCCTGATATGAATCAGGCTTTATTACGATAGACATTCTTACTTAAACACCTTCATATAGCTGCGGGTGCACCCGATCACTTGGGACCAATAAGCGATTAAGCGCATTGACATACGCTTTTGCCGAAGCAATCACAATATCTGTATCCGCACCGTGACCATTAACAATACGCCCACCTCTTTCAAGCCTGACGGCAACTTCACCCAGTGAATCGGTACCTTGTGTTACATTACTGACCGAATAAAGCTGTAAATTAGCACCACTTGAGACCATTGCTTCAATAGCCTTAAACGCTGCGTCAACTGGGCCTCCGCCGTTAGCAGTGGCCGTTTTTTCTTCCTCATCAACCGTCAAGGTAATTCTTGCTTCGGCAATTTCTCCCGTTTCAGAGCGCGCCTTAACAGAAATGAGCTTAACCATCTCATCCATGCTCTCTTCCGCTTTGAAATCCGACAATAGCGCCTGGATATCTTCGTCAAAAATTTCTGATTTTTTGTCGGCTAAGTCTTTGAATTTACGGAAAGCCTTGTTCAGCTCCTGCTCACTGTCTATGGTGATATTCAATATTTCCAAACGGTTCTTAAACGCACTACGCCCAGATAACTTTCCTAAGACCAATCTATTCGAACTTAAGCCCACGTCTTCGGCGCGCATAATTTCGTACGTTTCGCGGGCTTTTAATACACCGTCCTGGTGAATACCCGACTCATGTGCAAAGGCATTCGCACCAACGATCGCCTTATTCGGCTGTACCGCAAAACCGGTAATCCCAGACACTAGCCTTGAGCACGTCATGATTTGCGTCGTATCAAGCCCCACATCACACGGTAATAAATCCTGACGGGTACGTACTGCCATAACAATTTCTTCAAGCGCGGCATTACCGGCCCGCTCACCCAAGCCATTAATTGAACATTCAACCTGACGAGCGCCATTCATTACACCGGCCAATGAATTGGCAACGGCTAAACCCAGGTCATCGTGGCAATGGGTCGAGAAAATGGCTTTTCCTGCATTTGGCACGCGTTCGATCAACTGCCGGATGGTATTGCCATACTGCTCAGGCAAGTTATACCCAACGGTGTCGGGAATATTGATAGTCGTCGCACCAGCTTTAATAGCCGCTTCAATAATACGGCATAAGAAATCCAGTTCAGATCGACCAGCATCTTCCGGAGAAAACTCAACATTATCGGTATATTGTCGAGCAAGTTTCACTGCTTTAACCGCCTGTTCAACCACTTGATCTGGCGTCATTTGCAATTTCTCACGCATATGCAAGGGAGACGTGGCGATAAAGGTATGAATTCGCGATGCGTTGGCGTCTTTAAGCGCCTCGCCGGCTCTATTGATATCCAGATCATTCGCTCTGGCAAGTGCACAAACCACGCTGTCTTTTACTGACCTGGCGATACCTTGAACGGCAGCGAAATCACCTTCACTTGAAGCTGGAAAACCCGCCTCAATGACATCCACCTTCATCCGCTCAAGCGCTTTAGCAATCCTTAGTTTTTCATCAGGCGTCATTGCTGCACCGGGACTTTGCTCACCATCGCGCAAAGTGGTATCAAATATTATTAATTTTTCTTTTTTCATTTATAAACTCCATATGTCATTTTGTAATGACATGTTTTTACGTATAGGTAGTCGCGTTTCAACCTCGCCAGGAATTATTTTTTAGCCGCGCAGCGGCAGTCGGAGACGACTGAGAAGAAGCGATTTTGGGGGAACTAATAAGCATGGTCGCGTCTCACTAAACGTGATCTGGCAAACTACATTGGCGCGATTAAATTCCATAAATCTTAATATAATCTATTTCTCTGTTATTTCAAGCCCTATTTAACCGCTAGCAGAGCCAGCCCCTTTTTTGGTTGCTTTCCCTGCCTCGGCGCGCTGGCGTCTCACCTCTTTCGGATCGGCTATTAATGGTCGATAAATTTCCACACGGTCTCCTGCCCTTAATTCTGTATCTAACTTGCAGGGCTTGCTAAAAACTCCTACCGCATTAGTGCCAAGGTTTATCTCGCTAAAGCGTTGTAATATTCCTGATGCCTCAATAGCACGCTCAACGGTTAAGCCTGTTTGAAAGGGCACCGATAGTATCAATTGCTTTTTCGGAGTCGCATAAGCGACTTCAACTTTGTCCATAAACTTCATCCGCCCGTTTAATAAAAGAGTTCATCAATGAACCACAAATTTGGTTAAAAATACTAGAAAACACAAAATTACTGACTGAGCTTTTAAACTCAAACTCAATTTCCATGGTTATTTTACAGGCATCTTCACGAAGTTGCTTGAAGTTCCAGATACCACTCATCGATTCAAAGGGGCCGGACAATAGAGTCAGCCGAATGCTTTCACCTGCTTTTAATTCGTTTTTCGTGCTAAACACTTTATGCAAAACCTTCCAGGCAATCTCAAGCTCTGCCGTCATTTCTTCGCTCGTTTCAGTTAGTACTCGGGCGCTTTTACACCATTTAAGGAATTTAGGGTATGAAGACACATCATTCACCAGGTGATACATATTCTGTGCTGAGTGTCTAACAAGCGCACTGCGTTCAATCTTAAGCATTTGGTTATATCAGCCCGACCACATTTAAAAACACAATAATAACCGCTACTGGCGAAATAAAACGTACTAAAAAGCGCCATAACGTGAACAAATAGGGTTGTTTTAAGTCTAGCTCAGCAGCGCTAACTTCCTTGCTCATCACCCAGCCTGCAAATAAAGCAATAAACAAACCCCCAAGTGGCAACATAATATTGGCCGTTAAATAGTCAAGAACATCAAAAAAAGTTTTATCGAAAACGGTTAACTTTGCCGTCAAATTAAAAGACAAAACGCTTCCTATACCAACCAGCCAGGTCAATAAACCAGACAAAATACAGGCGCGCATTCTGCTCATCTTTTTATTTTCTACCAACCACGCTACGGCCGGTTCAATCAGCGATATGGATGATGATAAGGCGGCAAAAACGAGCAATAGAAAAAACAAGGTTCCAAAAAAAGCACCGTACGCCATATGACCGAAGGCTATAGGCAGGGTTTGAAAAATTAACCCTGGACCACTGCCCGGCTCTAAACCATTCGCAAACACGATAGGGAAAATGGCTAGTCCAGCGAGCAATGCAACAACCGTATCCGCCATAGCGATAATCAGTGTCGTTGACCCGATAGACACGCGCTTAGGTAAGTAAGAGCCATAAATCATAATCGCACCCATACCCAAGCTAAGGGTAAAAAACGCATGCCCCATTGCTGTTAAAACACCATCACCATTAATCTTACTAAAGTCAGCACTGAATAAAAATGACACCCCTTGCTGAAACGCACCTTGGTTCATCGAATAACCAACCAGCAAAATTAAAATAGCCAGAAGCGCTGGCATTAAAAATTTAACCGCTCGCTCCAGCCCTTTAATGCCACGCGCAACAATCAGCATGGTCAAAATCATAAACAAACTATGCCAGGCCAATAATTTTTCCGGGTCCGCTACAAATTGGCCAAAAATACTACCTACCCCATCCGCCGTTGCACCTTCAAACACTCCAGAAGCCACACGAACAACATAAGCCATAGCCCAACCCGCGATCACGCTGTAATAAGACAAGATCAAAAATCCGGCCATCACGCCCAACCAGCCTAGCCACGACCAGAAAGGACTCGCTTTAGCCTCGACAGCTAAATCTCGCATTGTATTTATAGGACTTTGCCGTCCTCGACGCCCTAACACCACTTCGGCCATCATAATGGGGACACCTATCAGCAAAATACAAAGTAGATAAACAATAACGAAAGCACCGCCGCCATTTTCTCCTGCAATATAAGGAAACTTCCAGATATTCCCGAGACCGACCGCCGACCCTGTTGCTGCCAAAATAAAGGCGAAACGTGATGACCACTGCCCGTGTAACGAAGTTTTTTTCATAAAACGAATATCATTATTATTATGCTTAATAAATTAACCTAACTTAATCATTTAACCAAGTTATTACCTCACTTTTATGGCGCTTAGCTGTTCGCTCGCTTAAAATACAGAGATGTCAGGAAAAAAGAAAAAACCAAACAGTAACAACATCGCGTCCAATAAAAGGGCTACCCACGATTACTTTATCGAGCAGCGCTTCGAAGCAGGTTTAGTGCTTGAAGGCTGGGAAGTCAAAAGTATCCGGGAAGGACGCGTACAGCTAGCAGAAAGCTATATCAGCATTAAAAATGGAGAAGCCTGGCTATGTGGCGCACATATATCACCCTTGCTGTCTGCTTCCACACACATCAACCCCGAGCAAACTCGCTTACGCAAATTATTACTGAATAGGCGCGAACTAATCAACCTGGTCGCCTTAGTTGAACGAAAAGGTTACACCATCGTACCGCTGTCGATGTACTGGGTTAAAGGTCGTGCAAAGCTTGAAATTGGGTCTGCCAAGGGCAAACAACTGCACGACAAACGCGCCAGCGCGAAAGAAAAAGACTGGCAACGCGAAAAACAGCGTTATATGAAACACGCTGACTAAAGCTCAATGTAAGTAAAAACACTTAACTGCCATACTATTTTGTGAACCTTTACTGCTGTATAGTATCCAACCATTACCAAAGGGGGCGACTTGGCTTCGACGTGGGTAGCAAAACCTTAGGTGCATGCCGAGCTTTCAGTAATCTCGTAAAACATCTGAAAAAATATAGTTGCAAACGACGACAACTACGCAATCGCTGCTTAAACACCAGTAGATTGCTGTCTGACTGGAGCCGTGCTTGTGCGTCCAGCGACCTTCGGGTCACTTCAGGCATCATATCTCACAAGATCGTAATGAAGCTTGTTCGGGGCAGACTTACTAAAACTTAACCGAAATCGTTATTGGTCTTCCTAGCCTATCGGGTAGCTAATAATTAAACTAAAAGTTATAGGATAAGCATGTAGAGCCGAGGGCGGAGTGCTTGCGGACGCGGGTTCAATTCCCGCCGCCTCCACCATTTACCGGTCTAACACAGACCAAGAAAGTCCATGAAACCCTGCTTAATTGCGGGGTTTCTTGCATCTGACGGCCTGATTTATCCATGGAATCCCACATTGGCATTTATTGCTTTTTGTTGAGCCTGAAAACAAAACCAAACTTCTCGATATTATGAAACGTTACTGCTTTGAAGAAGATGGTAACGAAAAAGGAGCGCTAGAACATCGATTTGAAGTCGTTGAAATAGACCCTAATAAAGGCAGTGCCACAGGTTATATAGCAAAATACATATCAAAAAACATTGATGGAAAAGATCTAGATGAAGGCGTTTATGGAGAAAAACCCATCGTTGCAGCCCAGCGTGTTGAAACATGGGCCTCAATATGGGCCATCAGGCAGTTTCAACAAATTGGCGGTGCTCAGGTCAGTATTTGGAGAGAGCTACGCCGACTTGATCCTTTACTAGAAACTGACGCCATTATTGAAAAAGCAAGACATGCAGCAGACACATCTAATTGGTCAGGCTATCAGGAGGCCATGGGAGGCGTTATATGCCTTAGAAAAGACCGCCCCATTAAGCTTGTATACAAAGAGGATGTAAACACCACCACAGGCGAATTGAACCAGAACCAATACGAAGAACTATGCGCGCCTAGAATTCATGGACTTCAACATGAATCAACACGCGTTATCACTCGCCTTCACACATGGAAAATTTCGAGGTCTTTATGATTTTGGGCTTAAAACACTTGGAGTTCTGTCAATAACTGTACTCACTAATTTGCTTTTTGCTTAATTTAGTAGTATTACTGCTAAGATAGTAGCTCGTTATAAACACTATTTAATCTTAATTATATTAGGTTAGTTAAAGCAAGAACTATGCTCTCAAATATTCAAAATACCACGATGCAAGCGTCTTCACTTTCAAAGGTATTTTCACCTCAAATTATCACTGAACTCTCTCGTAGAGGGCGCTCTGAACTTCTTGCACGTCTACTGAAGGAACTTCAAATTTCTAAAAATGGAGACTATGACGAACCGTTAAGGACAGTCTTTGATAAAGCGTTAGCATTACTTAGAAAAAAAGACTATCGCCATGAATATACTTATAAGTCAGCCCTTACACATAAGTTACTGCTTGGAGTACATTCCTTAAAAACCGCAGCAATGATAACTGAGTTTAGAGTTGGATCATCTAAAGCTGATGTCGTCATTCTTAATGGCACATCGACCGTCTATGAGATCAAGTCTGAACGAGACAACTTAGATAAATTAAAAAGGCAAATAACTGATTACAGAAAAGTCTTTGCTAAAGTCAATGTTATTACTGGTGAAAACCACTTAAGTGACGTCATGAAGTTTGTTCAAGATGATGTTGGTGTGTTGTTACTCTCAAAAAGAGGACAAATTTCAACTATAAAAGAAGCTCAGGATCTACCTGAACGACTAAGCCCAGAAGTCATCTTTGAATCAATTCAAACCAAAGAGGCAAGTATGGTTCTAAAGTCTTTAGCCATCCAAACGCCTAAGGTACCAAATACGTTACTTCATGAAACATTAAAAAATGAATTTATAAAGCTAGATCCTGTAGATATTCACTCTGCAATGTTAAAAGTCTTGAAAAAAACTCGTAGCTCACAGCCTCTAGAACTTTTATTAAATTCATTACCCAAATCTCTATCTACAGTTGTCCTATCCAGCAAAATCAGAAAAAAAGATCACCATAGGTTGATAGAAACAATGGATATAACCGTTAACAAAGCAATTTCATGGAGTGAAAAATAATATGTACTATCCTTATTTTCGAGGGAAACAGAACGAGTTAATGCTAATAAGAGAGTCTGCTGAGTTACTTTCAAATTCAGGTTTCATACCAATCATTGAACCTGTAAAAGAATCTATGTCAGGCCTTCTCAGAGCCATTGAGGCTATTAACTCCGAACAGGGCAAGGCCATTTTAATTATGAACCCTCTTTACGGTGACCATAAAGATGATCGCAGCTCTGTGGAAGACTTTCTTAACAAAGATTTAGAGGACTTAAATATTGATGTAGGAATAATTCTTAATGAGAAAATGAACACCATGCAAGCGATGGAGCTCTATAACCATCTCAGAAATAGTCACGATTCTGTCACCTTCATTCACTTTGGTTTCACTGAAGCTAAAATACTCGCTAATCAACTATCAGAAACATTAACCCAAACTAGACATGTATTCATAGAGGATTATTGCGGAAAGCTTTACCAAAAACATTTTTCCGGTGCAAAGCTAATATTAGTTAGAGATGGGTTCCATAAACGAACTAACAGAGAACACCCCCCAGTAGAATTTTTCTCAGACCTTCACGTTACTTACGATCTTGAGGGAGTTGATGGATTTGGGGACTTCTTAATAGTAGGGGATGAATATTCTGAATCTGGAGGCCCTGCATATGCAATCGCAATTCATATATCATTCATTGATAACGATAAAGATGATGAAATGCACGTACATCATTTCGTATCAGATAGACAGGACTCCCCTGCTGATCCGGCGGGTAAATTTCTTGAAGCTCTTGAAAAACTAGTCTCTGAAGTGTCATCCGACAACACCAAAATACACAAAAGCGCTGCTATTACTGAGCTTTTAGATCTCCATAAAAGAAAACATTATCCAGGACTTGGGTATTTAAAAAAATTATCAATGAAGCATCATGTCGAGACTTTAGCCCATTACTTTAATTCACAGATTTAATTAGCTATGAAGTGTTGCTCTGCTTGTTTTGGTGATCACCAAATTCATTCTGCAATTTTCGGCAAACCTGAGCTCAATAATGGAACTTGCAGCTTTTGCCTTACTGAAAACGTCGCCTTGGAATCCCCTCTTGCCTTAAGAGATAACTTCTTTGAGCCGTTAATCAGTGGATATTTCGAAGATGATTCCGGTAAGTCGTTAGTAGAATGGTTCAAAGAAGATTGGGGGCTTTTCAAAAACCCTATAATGGACATTCCTCACTCTATGAGACTTTTAGGAGAAATATTAGATAATGGTGATATTGTCAGACGTAAATTTCTACCTATCGTAGATCAAACAAAACCTACTTCATTGCAAATATGGAAAGAATTACGTGACGAATTAAGATACAAAAACCGCTTCTTCCCAACATCGAATCTTGACTTTTACGCACTAGAGAAGTTATTTGGCTCATTGCAGTTGGAGCTTGAACAAGAGACTAATTGGTATAGAGCCAGAATTCAATCCGATGAAATCGTCTTCAACGAATCGGAAATGGGCGCACCTCCCCACAAATTATCGTCTTTTGGGCGTGCAAATCCAGCAGGAATCCCATACCTTTATTTAGCATCCGATAAGATTACAGCAATATCTGAAGTGAGACCCTATACTGGTGAAAAAGCTGCGGTAGCTACCTTTAATATAAATAAGGAACTATCTGTAATAGATCTACGAGACCCTAGAGATACTATTTCACCATTCATGTTTCTTGATAATCTGCTATCCATCCGTGAAGATGTTTTGTTTCTTGATCAGCTTGGAATTGAGCTGTCTCAACCCGTCCTCCCTAACTATGCTGCTATAGATTACACACCAACACAATTTTTATGTGAGTTCATTAAAAAAAGTGGCTACGATGGCGTTATGTATAAAAGCTCCAACGGCACAGGAACTAATTTAGCACTCTTTAATCCAGATAATGGTAGTGCATCTACTATTGAGACACTGACTATTTCGAGTGTCACCGTAGCCTTATCATAAATTAGATGCTTGTAGAATTTACTAAATTTATGAGTATGGGGCAACTATGGGGGCAACTAGATTTTCTGGAAAAATAAAACCCTTTGTTTATACAGCTTTAAGTCTATAGTTCGATTGACGCCGCCCCACCAAATAACAAAACCTAGCACTGAAAAGTGGTGGGGTTTTTTATGGCTTAAATTTTTATCAACCTTTTCAAGAACGCTATGCTGTTAGGAATTTCGAACCTCTTAGCAACTAGATTTCAGTTGCCATTTTTCTCGTTACTCTATTAATTATCCTGATCCGTAGATGCTTGACCGCTTGAAGAAGGTAATGATTTATTCATCAAGTTGCTCAGTTCTTTGAATACCTCATTATTTACAAGCGGCTGCAACGCAGGGTCTTCAAGAATTTCTTCATGGTAACTTTCGCGCCTGTTGAGTGCCTCGGCCAGAAAACGCAGCGCTTCGTCAAACTGCTCCATGCTGGTATGCGCACAGGCCAATTGATAAAAAGCGTGGCTATTATCGGGGTCTATTTTAAGCGCCTGATGGCATAAATTAACGGCCCACTGTGGTTCATTTAATTCTAATACGGCATCTGCTTTATACGTCAGCGCCTCGCAATCTTCGTGACGAAGTTTTAAAATTTCGTCATAAATAATAATTTTATTAGCGGGAAAAGAATCTTGTTGCGCGCGCAACCAAAGTGACTGTACTCCCTGTGTTTTCTCGATCTCATCACGATTTTCTTCAATATGCCGAGTTTTCTGCTGTAATTGCTTTTCGATCATTGCTAAACGTTTTTCATATTCTTGAATCAGTTTGGCAATTTCTTCGTCGGCCAGGGAGTGAACGCGTTCCTTAATATCCCTAAATGATGTCCAGCCTACCAGCACCAAAACAGATGTTGCCGCTGCAATCAAATAGAAAAAATAGGTAACCGTATCAGTGGCATAGCTAACCGCGCGATCGACCGAGTTATGCTCCCTGTCAACAATCTGCTGGATCAGTTCGTGTTTCGTTTGTGCCTGATCGGTACGCAGTTGCTTGAGTTCATCCAGCACATAGCGCTCAACAAATGGTGAGTAGAGAGGCTTTTCTAATGACTGAACAGCTTTCTGGGCTTTTATTTCATCAGCCGTTTCAGCCAATATAGACGAGGACAAAAAGCAAGAAAACAAAAAAACTGCTACTAGGAGGCGAGACATATCGCCCTGCCATGGTCGTGCACCTCAACTAATGCCGCATGTAAACTCTTAACCGTTACATCGTAATCTACCTCGTTCACGATAAACTGCATATCAACCTGACGCATCGATTGATGCACCGCCAGCACAAGGATGTTATTGCTGGCTAATGCCTGCACCGCTTTTGCCAAAATACCTGGTATCTGCATATCACTACCAATAGCAGACACAATAGCCACCTTCTGCTGGTTGAGCTCCGCTTCTGGAAAGCGCTCTTCAATCGCAGACTGGATGCGCCTGACTGTTTTTAAGTTCGTCACTAAAAAGTGCGTTAATGTATTGGCATTCATATCTTTGGAAACAACATGGGCTTTGAAACGCTTTATGATCGCCAGCACTTCGAAATCATAGTCATGAATGCTGCCGGCCATATTCTGATCAAATAACTCCAGCGCATAAACGCCTTTACAACCAGCAATGATTTCCACACAAGGTGAATTACTCACATAGTCACCGGTAATCAGTGTTCCTGTATGCTCCGGTTCAAAGGTGTTTTTAACGCGTAAAGGAATGTTACTTTGTCTCAGCCCCTTGGCCGCCTTAGGATGAATCGCTTCCATGCCCAAATTAGCCAAGTGATCAGCCACGTCGTAGTTAGTTCTGCCAATAGGTACGGCCTTGTCCTCACCAACCAGACGCGGGTCTGCACTGCTGAGATGAAACTCTTTATGAATAATAGCTTCCTTTGCTTGCGTTAAGACCGCCAAACGACTAAATATCATCTCGCTATAACCACGATCAAATGAGGTCATTAAGCCTGCAGCGCTATGGGCGTAGCCGGTAACGATCGGAAGCTGTTTTGTGAGATCAATGCTAGCAAAGGCTTCCCGAATGCGTTCATCCAATGATATATGCTTACTGGCACGCCAGCCCGTCAGGTCAACAAAACAAGCATTAACGCCATCTCGTTTCAACAGCTTAGCGGTATTCCAGGCGCTATGCGCTTCACCGATGCTGGCGAGCATCTCTCTGACCGTTCCCAGGTGCGCTTCCAGAGCAAAGTGCCCATGTTGACAAAGGCTCTGTAAATCCAACAAACATTGCCTGGCGACTTCCATCCTTTCATCCAGAAAGCTGTTCGCCTGCTGAAGCAGTTCACCATCGCCAAAAAGTTGATGGTTCATGTTGCGCAGCTGGACAGTCAGTTCTTCAAAGTTCTCCGACCAGCTATGATCCTCCATACCACTGGCAAACAAGCCATAAACACCGGGCTTACCGCTTTTTTTATGCTCCAGCAACTGATCCGTAATACCGCCATAAGCGGAAACCGCGAACACGCGCTGGTAAAGGTCTTTTCCACCACCTCTAAGGATGATATTGTCTCGAACCGACGGGTAATCAAGCATCGAAGTACCGCCAATTTTTTCAATCGTGTGCATCATTTTCTGTTAGTCCTGTATCTTATTTTGATGTTATTGGAACAATCCATACATAGCCTGTGCTAAGCACGGTTTTTAACTATCCAATGAGGTATCTTAGGCGCACCGAACGCGCATACCGACAGGATTGACTGCATCTAAACAAACTCGTTGTTAGTTGTGTATGTTCCCGTATCTGCTCTAATAGGGTTTCCCCGTCAACGATGGCGAGTAAAATTCATTGCAATTAAATACCTCGTCCAGCACGATCAAACCTTTCTCGCTATCAATATTGATGAAGGACCGATCTACCGGAAGGGTCTGTTTTAATATCAATTCACTCATAGCGCCAGCCTTTGCTATTCGACAGTTTCTGCGTCCAACTCATAGGCACCTTCAGTATTGTGTATCTCTTTGCCGTTGAGTGGTGGGTTAAAAGTACAGGCCATGGTCATTTCTTCAAAAGCTCGCAAATTGTGCTTGTCGTGCTTATCTAATATGTAAATAGTGCCCGGTTCTATGGGATATTTTTTACCGTCAGCCAACGTTTCCACTTCACCTTTTCCTGACATGCAATACACCGACTCCAGATGATTTTGGTAATGCATCTGAAAGTCAGCGCCTTTATAGATGGTCGTGATATGGAAGGAAAAACCCATTTGGTCATCTTTCAGCAAAAGTCGCGTACTTTCCCAGTTACCGTCTGGGGAAACGATTCTTCGATTGGATTGATTTGCATCCGATAATTTTCTTACGATCATAAAACGGCCTCTTTTTTTATTTTTGAGTTCAATAAACTTGTATTCCTTACCTTAGGACGGCGGTGTGTCATCAACCACCAAGGTAATTAAATTTTGAATTTAACCACCCTCGAAATACATTTTCTCTTCTGGCATTTCGTTTTCTTTGGCGCATACTTCGCGAATTGAGGATTCAACGATATCAATGCCTTTTTTCAGATTCTCGTCACTAATAATTAATGGGCATAAAAACTTTACCACTTGATCCTCGGCACCACTGGTTTCAATAAGGAGACCTTTTTTAAAAGCGTTATGGGTGATTTTCCCTGCTATATCTCCATTGACGCAATTAATACCCTGAAACATCCCTCGCCCTTTAGCGGTAAAGTTGCCTTCACCGTATTGACTCACAATACTTTCAAGTCGTTCGGTGACGTATCGTCCTTTTCGTTTTACTTCCTCAGAGAACTTGTTGTCAGACCAGTAATTATTAATGGCTGCTTTAGCCGTCACAAACGCCAGGTTATTACCTCTGAAAGTCCCGTTATGTTCGCCTGGTTTCCATTGATCTAGCTCCGGTTTTATTAGCACCACAGCAAAAGGCAGACCGTAACCACCGAGGGATTTTGACAGCGTAATAATATCAGGTTCAATACCGGCTTCTTCGAAGCTGAAATAATCACCCGTGCGCCCGCAACCAGCCTGGATATCATCCACAATAAGTAATAAATTATGTTTTCTACAGACAGTTTGCAGGTTTTGCAGCCACTTTACACTGGCCACATTGATTCCGCCCTCACCCTGAACGGTTTCTACAATTACCGCAGCAGGTGAATTAATACCGCTACTGGAGTCGGACAGCACCTTATCCAGATATTCTGTGGTGTCGATGTTTTCGCCCAGGTAGCCGTCATAGGGCATACGGTGCGTACCGATCAGGCTTACACCAGCTGCATCTCGATGGTGAGAATTACCTGTTGCTGCCAATGAACCCAAACTTACTCCATGGAAACCATTGGTAAAGGTGACGATGTTTTGCTGGCCCGTAATATTGCGTGCGAGTTTCATTGCTGCCTCTACCGCATTGGTACCCGTAGGTCCGGTGAACTGCACAACATAACCCATGTCTCGAGGCTTTAAGATCTTGTCACTAAAGGTCTGTAAAAATTCGCCTTTCGCCATAGTGTGCATATCCAAACCATGCGTGATGCCATCATTTTCGATGTAATCGAGCAATTCTTTTTTAAAAATCGGGTTGTTATGACCGTAATTCAGGGTTCCGGCACCGGCCAGAAAGTCCAAATACTCATTACCGTCTTCATCCCACATTAACTCCCCTTTGGCCCGGTTAAAGACACGGGGAAAAGAACGAGCGTAACTTTGTACTTCTGATTCAATTTCATTAAAAATTTTCATGTTTTTTTGCTTAGTTTTAATTATGTAGGTTAAAAGGTCCGATACGCACAAGCGCTTCAGAGTCGTGCTGCCCAGCAAAATGAGTTTCTTTATCCATCCATCCTGATGACTGGATGTTTGCCGACAGTGTCGCAGCCAGACTTTTAAATAAAGCCCAGGAAGCCTTATTATCATGAGTTATGCTGGTCTCTAAATACGCTAATGTTGCGCAACTGGAACGAGCAAGAATATGTGCCAGCATGTGAGATGCTAGCCGAAGTCCTCTGGCCTGTTCAGCAACCGCCACCTGCCAAACAAACAACGTGTCTGGGCGTTCAGGTATGACAAAACCAGAAACAAATCCAACTATTTCTCCATTCATCTCAGCGGCGACCGAGGTGTTGGCAAAAAGACTGCATTGTAAGAGATTGCAATAACTGGAATTCGTATCCAGTGGAGGGCAATCCCCAATCAAACGAAACACCGCCATACCGTCTTCGAGCACAGGGGGGCGGAGCGAAATATTTTCTAGATTAGACAAAAAAACCTCCAATTCTGACGCCATTAAAGCTGGCATATCAATTAGCAAACTAAATGTTTTAGAGCTAAATACCCTACCAAAACCTAAAGACGAGATTAGACTAAAGGGAGGTGAAAAACAATTTCTCAATAAGAAAGTATTGTACACTAAGTAATATTTAAACTCCAGCTCAATCAGGAAGTGGCCTTGCGGTTGGCTATATCATAGAGAGCAACCTATTTATTTACGAACCAAGCAACAGAAAACAACCAATGAAAGAAAATAATTTATTTAGTACTCTAACTAAATTACCTTGCAACCCGCTTATTAAGCCTTTATTCCGAGAAATGATTTGAACAGTATTGAAGAAGTATTAGTCGCCCTACGTCGTGTCATCAGAGCTACAGACCTCCACTCTAAACATCTGGCGAAAACAACTGGGCTAACCACGCCCCAAATTTTGCTATTGCAAACCATTCGAGACAAAGGCGAGATCACCATCGGTGAACTGGCTAATGAAATGAGCCTTAGCCAGGCGACGGTAACCAGCATCTTAGATCGGCTCGAAAAGCGAGAGCTGGTATACCGAGAACGCTCCAGGGAAGATAAGCGCAAGGTACACGCTTACCTCACGAACCAGGCTACTGAAACCTTGAAAGAAGCACCTATTCCACTACAGGAGCACTTTGCGCAACAGTTTGGTGACTTGCAGGAATGGGAGCAAACTATGATTATTTCATCCCTGCAGAGGATTGCCCAGATGATGAATGCTCAACATATCGATGCCTCACCGGTATTGGACATTGGCCTTTTGGATCGCCAAAGTAACGCTATCGACAAGCCCACGCCTTTCAACAGACGTTTAAAGAAAAGCAAGTCGTAAAATGCACTGTTTGGATCTCTAATAAAGATATGATCGCACTTCAATAACGAAACACCACGTTCTGCCGACAACGGCAATATAACGCTTAGCAGGCACATTAATCTATATGCCCACATTCAAACTTGTTGTTTATACAGCCGCTAGAACTTATAAATATACGGCATTATTTTCAGGCTTTTGTGAGGCTAACTAAGAATGTCGTGACAATCAGTCTGGGAACATCCTGAGCTGTCATTTCGTTCAGTCAACACACTTAACCAATTTTTTTCTCTTTTTCAATAAACGGATAATCTGTATAACCCTTACTGGTAGCAGCGTAGAAAGTACTAACATCTGGTTCATTTAACGGTGCATTGATCAGAAACCTGTATGGCAAGTCTGGATTTGCAATAAAAAGCCGCCCAAAAGCAACCGCATCGGCTTCTTTTTCTTTTAATACTTCACTCGCGCTTTCCTTTGTGAAGCTTTGATTAGCAATATAAACACCACCAAATGCTGATTTTAATTTTGGTGCAAACCATCCGTCGCCCACTGATTCACGAGCGCAAATAAAAGCCAGTTTGCGTTTGCCGAGTTCTGTTGCAACGTAGGTAAATGTACCAAGCAAATCAGAATCGCCCATATCGTGCGCATCTCCTTTTGGTGCTAAGTGCATACCCACCCTGTCTGCACCCCATACAGAAACAACAGCATCTGCAACTTCCAGCATAAACCTGGCGCGGTTTTCTAAACTGCCGCCATAATTATCCGTCCTATGATTGGTACTATCCTGCAGGAACTGGTCCAGCAAGTAACCATTTGCGCCGTGAATTTCCACGCCGTCAAAACCTGCTTTTTTGGCATTTTCAGCGCCTTTGCGGAATTGCTCTATTACTTGCTGAATTTCACTCAGTTCCAATGCGCGCGGAGTGACATAAGGTATTTCAGGGCGAACTAAACTAACATTTCCCCGCAGTCGAATGGCACTGGGTGCAATTGGCTGTTTACCATCAAGAAACATCGGATCAGAAACGCGGCCAACGTGCCATAATTGCATCAGTATTCTGCCGCCCGCTGCGTGCACAGCATCGGTAATTTTTCTCCAGCCTTCAACTTGCTCATCAGACCAAATACCCGGGGTATCCGCATAACCCACCCCCATCGGGGCTACCGCAGTGGCTTCGCTTATGATTAATCCCGCCGTACTACGCTGGGTATAATATTCTTTCATTAGATCATTAGGAATACGGCTACTACCTGAACGGCTGCGAGTAAGCGGCGCCATGATAATACGGTTAGGCAGATTCAGTGCGCCGATTTTAATTGGGTCAAATAAGCTAGTCAAAATTACTCTCCTTAAATTTATAGTTCGTTACTTAAATAATAACGGACTACTACATTATGTCAAGCTAATAAGCATCGCAACATTGTTCGCACTGATGATATTAAAGATAGATTTTCCGGACTGATTGAAACCATAATGAAACTGGCTGACAACTTGATTATAGAAACAGCGCGGGGTTTCACCCTAATAGGCGAGTTACTCTTTTGTTTATAGCAACATAGCTGAGCCAAACAGCTGTATCGTTTGTGCGATAACTTGTGCTCTCGGGTGCAAAATAGTAACCAGAAAAATGCCAGTAAGGTAAATAAGCTAGCCAACTGTTTCTTTAACAAGACCCTATTGATTCATTTACAACCCAACTGCATCCTTAGCTAAAGAACCACCAGAGTTTTGAAGAGGCCCGAGTGGGTTTTTGCGTGTTTGTTCTGAATCAACAATCGGCACACCACTCCAAACTTTATACACCACTACGTCATTATCTAAAACGATTAAGGCATTAAAGCGCCAACCCGTTTCGATGGTTTTTCGTTTAAAGCCAAGTAGATCTAGAAATAAACTTCCAACGCGCTTCCTTTTGACGGTTCCTGGGTGCGCTTCGTAAGCCATGCACACTTCCTGTTTGGCTAAGCATTTTTGTACGCTTAACGGTAATTGCTCCAACTTGACGGAGTTGGTTGGCATAAACTTTTGAATGATATCTAAATACGAGAGTATTTTTACGTTGGGCGCTGAGTACGGGTCGTAACCCAGGGCACGCAAATCGTTAACGGTGCTTTGACCAAGGATGACTTTGTTGTATGCCAACATGGCTTCGTCGAAGGTGTTCCAGTGGGACTTAGTTTCATCTTCTGTTTTAGGTAAGGGACTTCCGCAAGCGGTTAAAAATAAAATTAAACCGCCTAATAAAAAAAGGGTTTGCCAGCCAATAGTGCTATCTAGTTGCATTATTTTTATCTCTTGCCTTAGTCGTCTTAATATACTTTTTAAAAAAGATCGCTCTGCTATGTAGTATAGGTAATTAACGAGCCGATACCACTATTCCAACTGATGAGATGACGTTAAAAATGATAACTGTCAACAACCGCTCCCTCTTAACGGGGTTAATCAACCATTAATGCTGATAATCGCGTATAATGCGCCTTTACATCCCTGAGAGACGCTTGAGTTAGCTATAACTTAACGATACCTCTATCTCTAAGTTAAGGCCCTAAAATGACATCCCAAACCACTTTAAACTTCGCTGATTTAGCGTTGTCGACTGCCGTAATGGACGCTATAAAACGCATCGGTTACGAACAACCTTCACCTATTCAGGCTGAAGCCATCCCGCATTTATTAGAGGGATTTGACCTCATCGGTACGGCTCAAACCGGCACCGGTAAAACCGCCGCTTTTGCTCTGCCTCTGTTGTCGAAAATTGATCTAGACGACAAGAATACTCAGGTGCTTGTATTAGCGCCAACGCGTGAACTCGCGATTCAAGTGGCCGAGGCATTTAAAACGTACGCCAGCGCGATGAAGGGCTTTAATGTGTTACCTATTTACGGCGGTCAAAGCATGGATACGCAGTTGCGCCAGCTAAAACGCGGCGTCCACGTTGTCGTAGGCACACCCGGCCGAGTTATGGACCATTTACGCCGTAAAACCTTACGCCTTGATAAGCTTAAAACTATCGTACTAGACGAAGGTGATGAAATGCTCAGAATGGGCTTCATCGACGACGTAGAGTGGATTTTAGAGCAAACCCCCAAGCAACGTCAGGTGGCACTTTTTTCTGCCACTATGCCCGCACCTATTCGCCGTGTTGCAGATAAATACCTTAAAAACCCTAAGGTCGTTAAGATCATCACTAAAACGTCTACCGTTGAAAGTATCGAACAACGATTCTGGATGGTCAGCGGCCTACACAAACTAGACGCCTTAACCCGCATTCTTGAAGTAGAAGAATTTGACGGCATCATTATGTTTGTACGCACTAAAGCGTCAACGGTTGAATTAGCCGAAAAACTTGAAGCGCGTGGATACTCAGCATCAGCCATTAATGGCGATATGACTCAGGCTTTACGCGAACGCACCATTGAACAATTGAAAAGCGGCAAAATTGATATTCTGGTCGCTACCGATGTCGCCGCTCGTGGTATTGACGTAAAGCGTATCAGCCACGTTGTTAACTATGATATTCCCTACGATACTGAAGCCTATGTTCACCGTATTGGCCGAACCGGTCGCGCGGGTAGAACGGGTAAGGCGATTTTATTTGTAGCGCCACGTGAGCGTCGTTTATTACGCGCCATTGAAAACGCAACTCGTCAGCCGATTACATCGATGGAACTACCTACTCGTCAGCAGGTTAACGAGAAGCGTACTAGTCAATTTAAAGACACCATCACCGCTGCCTTAGGCAATAAAGATTTAGACTTTTTCCATCAAATCGTTCAATCGTATATTGAGGAAAACGATATTGACCCAATGCAAATGGCCGCGGCACTGGCTTATTTAGCGCAAAAAGACAAACCATTGGTACTAGAAGAGTCGAAAAATTCTTCCTCTAAACAGAGCCGTTCTGGCGGACGAGATGACAGACCTGCAAGATCTGAAAGACCGTTTAAAGAAAGAGAAACTAAATCATTTAGGCCTGACAAAGAAAGCCTGCCAAAGAGTAAGCGTGGCAATCCTAAGGTACCGATGGATAACTACCGCATTGAAGTGGGAAGAAAACACAGCGCAATGCCAGGGGATATCGTAGGCGCAATAGCCAATGAAGCCGACGTCGATCCAAAAAACATTGGCCATATCGAACTTAAAGACGATCATAGTTATATAGAATTGCCGGTTGGCATGCCGAAAATTGTTTTCGACAGTCTAAAGAAAATTCGTGTACGCAATCAAGCGCTCAATATTGAGCGAACTGATCACGTGGCTAAGCCTGCGTTAACGTCAGCGAAGCCAGCTAAAGGTAAAAAAACCTATACTAAAAAACCTAAGAAGAATAAAAACAAAACAGAATAGAATTAAGCAATATGGAAAAGCGTATAACAGAGCTTGAAATAAAAACGGCCTATCTAGAAGACACCATCCAACAATTGGATAGTGTTATTTGCCAGCAACAAAACCAGATTGACGCGCTTAAAAAACAGTTTAAGCAGCTAACTGAAAGCGCCGATGACCCTGCCGAAAGCGGTAAGGATCATTTATCGACACTGTTAAACGAAGCTCCGCCACATTATTGAAATATGTTCGCTATAAAAACAGTTAACCCCAAACCAATCGACACATCACTATGAGTATTAACTGGTACCCAGGTCATATGCATAAGGCCCAAAAGGAGATAAAAGAACGTCTCCCAGAAGTTGATATGTTTATTGAAATACTCGATGCGCGCATACCATACAGCAGCGAAAACCCGATGTTAGCGAGTATCCGGGGAGACAAGCCCTGCCTAAAAATTCTGAATAAAACTGATTTAGCCGATGAAGAAGATACCAAGCGTTGGCAACAATATCTTGAACAAAAAAAGAACACAAAAACGCTCGCTTTAAACTTAAATCAACCCAATAAGAGCGAACAAATATTTTCTTTATGCAAAAAACTCGTACCGAATAAGGGCACTATTAAGTCGCCTATTACGTGTCTAATTACTGGCATCCCTAACGTTGGCAAGTCTACGCTGATTAATACATTAGCCGGTCGTACGATCGCTAAAACGGGCAATGAACCCGCGGTTACTCAATCACAACAACGGATCGATTTGGGTAATCACATCATTTTATTCGATACGCCCGGTCTTCTTTGGCCAAAAGTTCACAATGAAAATAGTGGCTATCGTTTAGGTATTACCGGGGCGATTAAAGACACCGCATTAGATTACGACGATATCGCCTATTATGCGGCTGAGTTTATTTTAAAGTATTACCCTGAAAGGTTAATGGAACGTTATTCACTCGAAGAAAAACCCAGGGACGAAACGGCCTTATTTGAACAAATTGGGCGTAAAAGAGGCTGTTTGGTAAACGGCGGGAAGTTAAATCTAAATAAAACCGCGACTTTATTTATCAATGAATTTCGAGATGGTTCACTGGGCCAAATGTCGCTAGAAACACCAGCAATGATGGAAAAAGAGCTTATTGAAGTAGATAAAATCATTCTAGAAAAAGCTGAAAAGAAGGCCGCAAGAAGAGCCGCTGGTAAAAAAAGACTTCGCTGAATGTGGTTTTATGTTTTTTTCCAAAAAAACAAGCTACCCCAACCCTCTTTAACGACCACTTCGCGAACCTCTTTATCTATATGGCGGCTAACCAGGTCCCTAATACTCAAAAACTCAGCTAACGTTTCAACTTTATTTAATTGCTTGCGAAGTTTGTCAGAAACATCTATTTTTTTAGCCTTTCCACTTGCCATTTCAACTGGCTCTAAAAAGGAGGTAGGTTGATCTAAAACAAGCTGATCAAACTCAATTACATACGACTGCACAGCTTTTTCAACGACATTACGCTCGACGTCGCCTGTCGTACGTGGAGAAATCGCTCCTGTTGCTGGGGCATGTTTTAACGCTTCAATTTGTAAGGAATAGTTTTGTAGCTCTTTGTTTGAAATTAACGGTGGTAAAAGCTTTATTAGCTGGAGTAGCTTTTTCTTTCCACTTTTTTCAAACTCAGTAGCTTTTTTCTCTAGAGACTCACTTTTCTCAGCACTTATAGCATCATCTTGCTTAACAGCTGCGGTCAAATTTAATTCTTGAAGCAAACCATTATCTCGCGGAGTTTCTTTACCAGCGTTAACGATTATATAGCCAGAATGATTCGCTACTTTCGCAATCAATTTATTAGTCACTGAAACAATTTCAGCTAATCCTAAACCCTCATAACCAGGCTTCTCGATAACCCTCATCAGCTGCGCTTTGGTTTTTATATAATCTTTCTGATCATAATCCAGGGTTTTAACAGCCGCGTCTAAAATATTGGTTACGACCAGTTTCTTTTCATCGTAAAATTTAATTTTAGTAAAATCCATACTCGCCTGCTTTATTTTTTTATAAGCATGGTTGAAATTTCAAACTATTCAACCAATTACAAATTTATTAGCCACCTCGTCAGAAAAATCACCTCGAGCGAAACTTTGATGTAAGAAAGTACAACAGAAGACCAGCACCTAAGACATATAACAGCCAGCTATATTTTTTTAAAACGTTGTTGTTTTCATCGCCAGCTTTTGGCTTCACTGAAAAGCCAAAAGTTCCAGTATTATGCTTTAAATTTTTCGTATCAGTACTATGACTGTGTGCAGCAGTATCATGCAGGTCAACGCTAATCCTATAATCACCTTCTTCGATATTTTTTATTTCAATATTTGTAGTACCCGAGGAATATAGCCGACCTGGTAACGTTAAGAAATCTATAGCTTCCTTACTAACAGGGTCTATTTTATCAATCCGTAATTGAATTGGGATAGTTCGCAAGCTTTCATCTACAAAATCAAATACCAGTATCGTCTTTTCAGCCGTTACTACTGATTTACACAATTCTTTAGTATACGCTTCAACTGGTTGGTAAGCGGTAAAGTGAACTAACTTCCCTGCCGTTCGGAAAGCACATTTATCCTTATCCATTGTTGCACCGCCGTGAGCAAAAGCATTGCTTGATATCACGCTGAATAACAATATAACTAACCCAGTAAATACTACACAAGCTCTATTAAGAGCTTGTGTAGATTTGGTAGGCTTAATCAAAGAACGTCGGTAATATTTGTCCATATATCTCACTTATAATTCTTTCACCATCGGCAGTATAGAAGAACAATAATGCACCATAACTACTATCTGGATCGTTCAATAAGCTGCTTAGCCTTTCTGTTTCCCAGGCTGCATCAGTCGCATTTATCATTAATACACGAGTTTCACCAGGTTGAATAGGTGATGGATCAGATACACCAAGTGTATCGTTAGCCACTAACTCTTCTGGGTACCCTGCTTGAAGGCCTTTCACAGCAGCCGGTACTGATTTATTTATAAAACGAAGGTTCGCCGCTGTAAACTCACCTAATTGTATTGCTGACTTAGCATTATTGGTTATTTCAGCTTTAATAAGTACCGTACGTCCAGGCAAGTAATACTCCGCGAGTAGGTTCTTAACTACCACGCGACCATTGTTTAGATCAGGAGAAGGATTCACTTCAGATTTACTGCCTTGTAATGGGATAGTTCTTGGATATGCTTCACGCGTTATATCATTAGCATAAATGATTAACGTAATGATAGTAACCAGCAATAACACAGCAACTTTACGATCGTTATTGGTAATTAATTCTTTCCAGCTCCCTTGTTTAACAAGCAGATATCGCTGAATGATTAATGGACGTCTAAACCACCAAATCAGCCAAAATACCGCAAATCCAGCCCAAATTAAGTGCCACTTAACAACATTTGCCACGCCATATGTGCCGAGGTTGTCGATAACAACGCCCGTTCTTGTCGTAATAGTATAAACAAAGTCATCCGCATCACCAGCGATGTTTATCCAAATACCAGGACCAACTAAACCGCCCGCTGATTTGACATTAAACATAGGGTGCACGTGATGACGACCAGGTATTCTTGCTTTAAGTATGACCTTGAAATCATACACACGGCCTGGTTCAACACTGGTTGATTGAATCATCGGCACACCATTAAGGTAGGTTTCTTTTCTCGTGAAAACCGGGCCTGGTGTTGCATTACCTAAAAACACGGTATCTGGCCATGCAATTATTTCTGGCCACCTTGAGAAAAAATGCACCTTACCCGTCATAGTGACTTCATCATTGACTTGCACAGTTGCATCATTTGCTACTGACCATGTTAAGTCATACCAATGTAGAGTTTTCATTCTTAAGAATGGCTCCTGGTTTCTCTCACCGTGAGCAAATGCGGTGCCTGCAACGCATATCAGAACCATTGCGAAGATCGCTTTAGTCAGCACTACACGCATTGTTGATAACCCCTTATTACTACTTATCATTTTTGTCGTCCCCTAGTCCTACATATTCTTTTAATACATTAGGTATGCTACCTAAATTTGTTAACCATTCACCAATCTTCCACCATACGAAATACAAAATCATGCAGACGAAGGCCGAAAAGAATGTCGATATAATGGTTGATTCACCACCAAAGGTTCTTAGGGTTCCTCGCTCAATAAAGCGCAGGTACTCAGGCGTAGCTGTTCTGGTAAATGTGTAACCAATCATATCGGCAACATTAACCAATTGGTTCATATGAACCACGGGGATATGGTAAGGCGCAAGTATCGGCCAGTTAGTCGGGGCAAAAGCTAAAGCAACAGCGCTGCCACCAAATATCGACGTAATAAATAAGTTTCGGCTTAATAATAAAACCAGATCCATAATCATTAAACTCGGAATAACAATCGCCGGCCAAACCATGCTAAATGGAAAGTACGTCCAGAGGTGGAAGCCAAAATATCTGCTTACCCACTCACCAATCGCTAAACATAAAGCACAGAGTGTCCCTGCGATAGGTAAGCCGAACCTTTGCATAAACGGGTATGACAATGCCGCTGGTATAAATATTAATAACATCGGTGTTGCGGTAACCCAATACATTCTGTCCTTCCAGTCTACCCAGAAATCCCAGTCACCCACTGTTAGCATAAAGTGGATATGAAATGCTGCAATGATTGCAAAAAACAGGATAGCGACAACGAACATGTCGAGTCCTCTTGATATTCTTGCGGCGTCAGAATTTGGCGTATTGACGGCACTTAGAAGCTGGGCTTCATCAGCGGTTAAGCTCATAGTTGTGTTCCTTATTAAATTTATTGGCAAAAAAAATCCCTGACCATGCGAGATCAGGGATGTTTAAAATATAGCGATTATGAAGTTAACTCGCCCTTACTGTTTGTAACTCTTGGCATAAGTTCTACCATATATTTCATTACCTGAATAAGCACGCCACTCAGAGCAATGATTGTCCAGCCAAAAAATACAAATCCCCAGTGCAATGGCACCGTAAAGTATTCTTCCATCAGCCAGAATGCGTGTCCCCATTCGTTATAACCAACTGTTGGCAATAACATAAACGGCCCACACACTACTAAAACCAGTGCAATGGATATTTTTCTAGCAAAAAATGGTAAGCGAGTAATTGCGTAGAAGAACAAGCTAAAACCAATAATAATAAACACTGGCATAGACATATAAAAAAGAAAAATATGACTCGGTGTAAAGCTAGTGTCCCTTACCACCGTTTGATGCCAAGTCGCATCTTGCTCAGCATAAAAACTACCAGCAAAATAGAATGCAAAGGCATAAACGACAAGCATAGAAACCCATAGCATTAATCTTGTCAGTTCCACCCTTGGGCTTAAATTATTAAGGTGCTTATCCCTTGTTAGCCACAAATAACCTACAAAGGTAAAAAACAGGGTCACTTCAATAATAATTTCACCCCAAAAAACCTGCATCCAATAAACATCAAACATCGGATCGGTTGCGTCTAGCCCGTAATCCCACGCTGCCCATTGCTGGTACCAACGCGCCAAGCCGAATATTCCAATCAGGACGATGATACCTAAAATCATCGGCTTTAAATTAAACTTCCAAGGCTCTATTGCTTGTGGTTGAACCACGTCATTTTGTGTTACTGCCATGATATTCTCCTATTACTTTTTTTAATGTCTCAGTGATATTATCACCTAACGTTCGTTCAATCAATCCAAAAAAATGATTTACATCAAGCTTATCTCGTAATATTCCTGTTTTTCTAAATTGTTATGAATGGACAACCTATTTCAGCTTATTCATACAATATAGCTGTTAACTTTTGTATCACGAGCAAGTTATGCTTGTTAAACACACTGTAACTATAGCCCAAATTTTCGAATAAAATCCATTTGTTGATATAATTTTTATTGCATAAGCTATTATTTTTTCCCTTATGCAAAAAACATAACTTTCCAACATCATTTATTTTGAAACTTTACCGATTCTCGTCTATTCTTAGCGCTGTATGCTTTTCTTGCCTTAACTAACTTGCACGGGGCGTAGAAAGAACCTCCCTTCAATTATTTTTGCGCCAAGGAATGCCCGATGAAACAAACTCTCCGCCGTATTGCATTACTCTCTTTTTTTCTTCCTTCACTTGCCTACTCTGCTGGTACAGGTGAACACGATTCCTTAGATTTGACCAATCATCTCGTTGGTTACCTGGCGCTCATTGTTTTTGTTTTAGCTTACACGCTGGTAATTTTCGAAGAACAGCTTCACTTGCGCAAATCCAAGCCTGTACTGCTCGCGGCTGGTATTATTTGGGTAATGATTGCCATCGTGTATCAGCAAAATGGCTTTGATCACGCAGCCGAAATTGCCTTACGACATAACTTCCTCGAATACGCCGAGCTGTTTTTCTTCTTACTCGTAGCCATGACCTATATCAACGCGATGATAGAGCGCGGGGTTTTTGACGCCTTAAGGGGCTGGTTAATTAAGAAGGGCTTTAGCTATAAAAGTCTCTTTTGGTTATTAGGTATTCTCGCCTTCTTTATATCGCCGGTGGCAGACAATTTAACCACCGCTTTAATTATGTGTACGGTTGCTTTAACAGTCGGCGCTAAATCACCGAAATTTGTTGCGATAACGTGCGTAGGAATAGTTGTCGGTGCAAACGCTGGTGGTGCGTTCAGCCCCTTTGGTGACATAACAACCTTGATGGTTTGGCAAAAAGGCGTGGTTGATTTTTCTGAATTTTTTGCCCTATTTTTACCTGCCACTGTTAATTTTCTTGTACCGTCAGCCATCATGCACTTTTTCATCCCTTCAGGAACACCCGATGCCATTGACGGCAAAAAAATTCCGATGAAACGCGGGGGGGTAATTATTGTGGTTTTGTTTTTACTAACGATTATTACTGCCGTCAGTTTTCACAACTTTCTTCACTTACCACCTGCTATCGGCATGATGACTGGTCTGGCATATCTCAAATTCTTTGGTTATTACCTGAAAAAAACGGTTCACCTGGAATATACGTCCACAGAAGATAAGTTTAACCAAGGCTTTAATGTAGAAGAAACCACGGCACACTCACAAGACAAAAAAGGCTTTAATATTTTCGACAAGGTCGCAGGTGCAGAGTGGGACACCTTATTTTTCTTCTATGGCGTGATCATGGCCGTTGGCGGATTAGGTTTTATCGGCTATTTGGGTATGGCTTCAGAAGCGATGTATGGCCAACTTGGCCCAACAACCGCTAACATTATTGTCGGCGTATTATCCGCTATTGTGGATAACATTCCGGTCATGTTTGCCGTGCTGACGATGAACCCTGATATGTCACATGGACAGTGGTTATTGGTGACATTGACGGCTGGTGTAGGCGGCAGTTTATTATCGATTGGTTCGGCAGCCGGCGTTGCCTTAATGGGACAGGCTCGTGGCATTTATACCTTTGCATCTCACCTGAAGTGGACACCCGTAATTGCATTAGGCTACGCCGCTAGTATTTATACTCACCTGTTAATTAATGCCTCTCACTTCTAACGACTATTATCGCTATAAACACAATGTTTGATTCTTTTTTAACCCCTGTTGTTGGCTTTGCCGCAGGAAGCGGCACTGGAAAAACCACTTTATTAAGCTGCCTCATTCCCATTTTGAGTGAGCGCGGCTTTAAGGTTGGACTGGTGAAACACAGCCACCACGATTTTGATATTGATCAACCTGGTAAAGATAGTTATCGCTTAAGAAAAGCCGGCGCCTCTCCCGTGGTCCTGGTTTCCAGCCATCGTCGCGCGGTTATTACAGAATTGGCTTCAGGGGAACCTACCTTAGCCGAACAACTAACCTGCTTTGCAGTGGGTTCTATCGATTTAGTGGTTGTTGAGGGGTTCAAGCACGAAGCCTTCCCAAAAATTGAGCTGCATCGGCGTGAACTGAACGGTCCTTTTTTACACGTTAATGATGACTCTATCGTGGCTATTGCCAGTGATGATAATTTATTAGTAACAATTCCAGTTCTCGACATCAATAACCCCGAACAGATAGCCAATTTTATTATTCGTCGATTTCTAAATACTGACCATGACTGACCCCTGCGCCACAACCGACCTACTCACGCTGAATCAAGCTCTTGAGCGCATCCTTAGTGCCGTGCCTGAAGCAACAGGATACGAACTGTTAGCCCTTAAAAAAACGCTAAATCGACTAGTTTACAAACCCGTAAACGCCTGCTTTGACGTGCCCAGTTTCAGAAACTCAGCCATGGATGGTTATGCACTCAACTTCGCTGACGAACAGGAAAGTTATTTGAACGTTGTTGGTATGTCATGGGCTGGGCGACCCTACGCCGGAACCGTCAACAGAGGCGAATGCATCCGTGTTTTCACCGGAGCGCACGTACCTGATGACTGCGATTGCGTAGTGATGCAGGAAAACGTTATTCTTAGCGATAATACAGTTCAAATTAACAGCTGGCCTAAACAGTTTGAAAACATTAGAGATATCGCTTCAGATACTAAAAAAAACCAGCTTCTATTTAATAAAGGCGAGCGCATAAAAGCCGCCGACATTGGCCTACTCGCATCTTGTGGCATTGCCGACATCGCCGTCTTTAAGCCCATCCGCGCAGGCTTTTTTTCAACCGGTGACGAACTGGTCTCGATAGGCAGTCAACCTTCTGTTGGGCAAATTTTTGATAGTAACCGTTACACACTACACGCTTTGCTTGAAGAAACTGGCGTGATTCCAGTTGATATGGGCGTTATTCCAGATAACCCCGACGCCGTCGAGGCCGCCTTACTGGCCGCTTCAAAAAACTGCGACGTGATTATAACCAGCGGTGGCGTATCGGTTGGCGAAGCCGACTTTATTACCGGTGTGCTCGCCAAAATCGGCCAGGTCGATCTATGGAAAATTGCCATTAAACCCGGCAAACCGTTGGTCTTCGGGCGTATTAACCGTGCCATGTTTTTTGGCCTGCCCGGCAACCCCGTTTCAGTCATGATTACCTATCAGCAAGTCGTGCTTCCTGCCCTACGTAAAATGATGGGGCAGCAAACCGAGCAAGCGGCGCTTACCTTACGGGCAATTTGTTCAGAAACGATAAAAAAACAACCGGGACGGATGGAATTTCAACGCGGCATCGTGAGCAATAATGAAGGCCAGTTATCTGTTAAAACAACCGGCAACCAGGGTTCCCATGTGCTAGGGTCGATGTCCAAGGCGAATTGCCTTATCATATTAGAACAAGACAGCGGCGATATCGCCAAGGGCCAGGCGGTCACTATTCAATTATTAGGAAACAGTCTATGACAAGGAAATCTATTTTAGTGACCGGCGGCGCCGGTTACATCGGCAGTCACGTCGTCAAGTTACTGGGACAGCGTAAAGAAAACATCGTCGTGCTTGATAATTTATCGAGCGGCTTTGAAGAAGCCATATTATATGGCGAATTCGTCAGGGGTAATACCGGCGATAAAGAGCTCGTGAGCGATATACTCAAGCGACATAAGGTTGAGTCTGTGATTCACTTTGCCGCGCATACCATTGTGCCCGAGTCGGTTGAAAATCCCTTAAAGTATTACCAGAACAATACCTGTTGTACGCGTAACTTACTCGAATGCTGCGCAGCCGCTGGCGTGAAAAATTTCATTTTTAGTTCGACGGCCGCCGTATATGGCGAGTTAGAAACCGGCTTTGCTTCTGAGAAAACAGCCACCTCACCCATCAATCCCTACGGAAGTTCTAAACTGATGAGCGAACAGATGATCAATGACTTATCAAAAGCGAGCGAACTAAAGCACGTTATCTTGCGATATTTCAACGTAGCCGGCAGCGACCCCGATGGAGAAATTGGCCAATCAACTAAAAATGCGACCCTACTCATTAAGGTAGCCGCTGAAGTGGCCACGGGGAAACGAGGTAAATTAATGGTTTATGGCAGTGATTACCCTACTCCAGATGGTACCGGAATTCGTGATTATATCCACGTTTCGGACCTGGCCGAAGCGCATATTAATGCACTGGATTATCTGCGAAACAATGGCCAGTCTACCACCCTGAACTGCGGCTATGGACACGGCTTTAGCGTGAGAGAAGTTATTAACGCGATTAACAAAGAAAATGGCACACCGATAAACGTGGAAGAAGCGCCACGCCGCGCTGGCGATCCTGCTGAACTGGTCTCTATAGCAGATAAAATTCGCCAGACCATTGGCTGGCAACCGCAGTACGACAATTTAAACCTGATCGTAAAGACCTCGTTAGAATGGGAAAAAAAGCTAGCTAAATAATTTGCTAGCGTTTACTTAGATTCTAAAAAAGCCTTAATGCATTGCAGGCCGACCTCTATCTGTTGCACCGAGGTGGTATAGGAAAAACGAAGGTAGCGTTCCGACCCATTGTCACCAAAATCAATTCCGGGGGTAACCGCCACACCCCCTTTCTCAAGCAACTCGATGGCAAACGCGTAACTGTCATCGGTAAACGCACTACAGTCGGCGTAAATATAAAAAGCGCCTTCGGGTTTCTTGTGCATAATAAAGCCCAATGCCGACAAACCATCGTAAAGCGCGTCTCTACGACGCTCAAACTCATCGCGTCGTTGTAATAAAATATCCCGGGTCGAACTTTCAAATGCAGCTAGAGCGGCGTATTGCGAGTGCGTTGGTGCTGCTATATACAGGTTTTGCATCAAACGGTTAGCCGAATCGATAGCGTGCTCTGGCACGATTAACCAGCCTAAACGCCAACCCGTCATACCAAAAAATTTTGAAAAACTATTTAATACGCACACCTCATCGGAAAACTCCAGCGCTGAAGTGGCCCGACCCTGATACACAAGACCATGATAAATTTCATCCGAGATCAAAAAACCTCGCTTTTCTTTAACCAACTTGACCAATTCCAACATGCCTTTTGCCGTTATCAAGGTTCCAGTTGGATTCGACGGCGATGCAAGCATCAATCCTTTTGTAGCCTCTCCCCAGTGTTTCAACACCGCTTCTTTCGTTAACTGGAAGTCATCTTTCGCATCAACGCATATCGCCCTGGGTATTCCTCCAAAAAGTCTTGCCAGATTATTATTGCAGGGGTAGCCAGGGTCTGGCATTAAAACCTCATCACCCACATCCAACAAAAGGGCCAGCGCCACGGTTAAAGCGCCGGATGCACCTGGTGTGATAAAGATACGCTCAGGCGAAACACTCACCCCATATTGCTGCTGGTAAAACTCGGCGATTTTTTCGCGTAGGGCGGGTAAGCCTTGAGCCTTTGTATAATGAACGTCACCTTTTTTTAAAAACCGAATGCCCGCATCGATAATGGGTTGCGGCGTCGAGAAATCCGGCTCCCCTACTTCCATATGGACAATATTTCGGCCCTGTGACTCTAAGACCTTGGCCCTCGCCATCACTTCCATCACGTGGAATGAAGATACCTTTAGTATCTTATTTGATACTTTGTTTGTTAACATCAAGAAAACCTTTGTAGAAATTCTGCTTAAAGACTATATTTTAAATCATAGCGCAGTAAGACACTCCGTTCAGAAAAATAAAACATTGCGATTAGCGGCAAAATCTGATATTTATGCGCGCTTAAATTTTTTTTAAACTTGGTAACAAACATAATGGCAACATCAAAAAACGAAAAATTAGACGTAAGTCACCTTGACTTCAAAGCTTATAAGCCCAAAAAAGGTGAGGAGCACATGAGTCCAGAGCAACTCGATCACTTTAGATCCATTCTTACGGACTGGAAAAATGGGCTAATGAGTGATGTGGATAAGACCGTTCACCATATGCGAGACGAGGCGTCTAACTTTCCTGATCCGACCGATAGAGCAACTCAAGAATCAGACTTCAGCCTTGAGTTGCGCACGCGCGACCGCGAACGCAAGCTGATAAAAAAAATCGACGAATCATTAGACCTTATTGATTCCGGTGATTATGGTTTTTGTGAGTCCTGTGGTATTGATATTTCGCTGAAACGTCTTGAAGCTCGACCAACTGCGACTCAATGTATCGACTGCAAGTCACTCGATGAAATAAGAGAAAAACAAAAGATCTAACTCTACTGACTTAGCATCGGGTTAGATTTGTCTTCAAAAGACTTTGGTTACAGGGGGCGTTTCGCTCCTTCGCCTACCGGGCCTTTACACTTTGGATCGTTATGTACCGCCGTTGCAAGCTTCCTTCAAGCGCGCGCCAAGGGTGGGAAATGGCTTATTAGAATAGACGACTTGGACCCTTTGCGCTGTAAACCCCAATATTCTAACCATATACTTAAAACACTTGAGCAATTTGGTTTAACCTGGGACGAAGAGGCTTTCTACCAAAGCTCGCGCCACGCCGCCTACCAATCAGCACTAGACGAATTAGAACAACGTCATCATCTGTACCGCTGCTGCTGTTCAAGGAAAGACATTCAACTCCGACACTTAGATGAGGGAATCTACGACCAGCACTGTCTGCGTCACGTACCTGGATCCGAACAGCCCACATCCCTGCGCATTAAGCTAGACGCCGAATTAATTTCGTTTACCGACGTCGTTCAAGGCTTTGTACAGCAAGATTTAAAAACCCAGGTGGGGGATTTCGTTTTATTCCGCAAAGATCAGGTTTTTTCCTATCACCTGGCCGTCGTGCTGGATGATGACGAACAAAGAATAAGCGAGGTACTACGTGGCCACGATTTATTAGACAGCACGTATAGGCAGATTTTTCTTCAACGGGCTTTGCATATAAAGACGCCAAACTACGCTCATATTCCCGTTGTAATAGACGCTGAAGGCTCCAAACTGAGTAAGCAGAGCTGCGCGGCCGACGTATCTTTATCTCCCGTTAGAGAAGCGCTGATAAGCGCATTAGCGCATTTAAACCTAAGCCCACCCAATGATTTATTAGCCACCGGTGTCAGTGATATTTTGCAATGGGGAATTGATAACTGGTCCATTGATAAGATCAAACGACAAGAATCAATTTTGTTTAACGCCAATTAACAGAACAATACAGCTGTACGTTCTTCTCCTACTTCACTAGAATCATAAAACCCGCATAATGTGATTCATATGACGACTAAAACCGAAGGAACTGCTGAGAGTATTTTTGAACAATTCGATAATTTAATCGATAGCAATATCCCAGTTGAATACAAAGAACTTCTGAAAAGCTTTAAAGAACAGGGTTTTTTCTACCAAAAGTTCATTCAAACGATGAACGATAAAGACGCTGACTTATCCGTGTTTTGGAACTTACCTAATACACTAGGATTTAATAACACCACCTCCTCCGATGGGCAACGCGAATGGTTCCGGACATTTTTTGAATTTAACGGCGAGTCTGGAGGCTTCAATGCGTCATTGGCCGATCAATTTTCTAGTGTATTAAATCGAGTAACTCAAGAAACTCAGGACACTCTTATAGGTTTGCAATCTGCGTCGGCTAAAATGAACCTGCTACACAAGGAGCTGGGTGAGCTTGCATTTGAGATTTTTCAGGACTTGCAAAAAAAATCTGGCAGCGAAACAAACCAAGATCAGCTCTGTAAAATCTGGTTACAGGCGGGCGAAAAGGCTTTTAAACAGATCAGCCAAACCGACGACTACATTCAAGCTCAACACGCTCTATTTGACTCGTTGAGCCAACTAAAGACACTGCAGGAAGACACCGCCAACCAGCTATCAAACGTGCTGCGCCTCCCTTCGCAGAAAGCAATAGACGATTTACAAAAAGGCCTACATCAACTTCGCACAGAGTTTGCAGAATACAGAGAGCGCAGTGAAGCTGAAATACATGAACTAAGCGGCGTCATTAACGAGCTTAAATCAAAGTAGTTGTCCTATATGCCCTCAGCCAAGAAAAAAAATGAAGACCTTTGGCTAGATGACTTTGTTTTATTAATGGATCAATTTAGCAGCACCGATAGACAGTCCATGCCAGACGTCGGCGATACGCCAAAGGAAGTTATCTACCAGGAAAACAAACTACGATTAATCCGTTACTTACCATTAGAACTTGATCAAAAAAAGACTCCTATATTAATCGTCTACGCCCTGGTTAACCGACCTTATATTGTCGATCTTGAGCCAGATAGGTCACTCGTTTTGCGCCTTTTGGAGAAGGGCTACCCCGTCTACCTAATCGACTGGGGTTACCCAGATAGCAGCGATTGTTACACCCGTTTGAATGACTATATCAATGGCCTGCTGTACCGATGCGTGCAACGAGTTAAGCGCTTCACTCACACCGAAAAAATTGACCTGTTAGGCATCTGCCAGGGTGGCGTTTTTTCCCTCTGTTACACCGCGCTCCACCCCACAGATATCAGGAAACTCATTACCATGGTAACTCCCGTTGACTTTCATTCAGAAGGCAACCAATTGAATCTTTGGACTAAGAGTATGGACAGCAACGTGTTAAGCAATAACACGGGGAATATTCCCGGCTGCACTATTAGCCTGTTATTTAGAACATTGAAGCCGTTTCAATTGAATCGGGATAAATATCGTCATCTATCACACCTGGTCCATAATAAAAAAAACCTGAATACTTTCTTAAGAATGGAGCAATGGCTGAATGACAACCCTGATTTGGCTCGAGTTGCCGCCGCAGAGTTTCTGGAAGATTTTTACCAACAAAATAGCCTGCACAACAGGCAATTAAACCTCGCCGGAGAAAACGTTTTACTGGACGGTATTAATTGTCCGGTTTTAAACCTTTACGCGGAACAAGACCATATCGTTCCTCCGGAAAGCGCGCGTGCATTAAGCCAGCACATCAAAGCTAAATACTACGAGGAACACGCCTTAAAAGGCGGGCATATAGGCGCCTTTACCAGTCTAAAGACTCAACAGAAGTTAATAAGCACCATATCCAACTGGTTAAGCTAGTCCAGATCGATTTATTTCGTTTTACTAGTCGCTTGCAACCCAGTAGTCATCGCCTCCCACATGGCCTTTTGCACCCCTTCGACGGCCGACATTTGTTCAGGCATCGGCATAAATAGTTTCATCAACTCTGCAAGATCGTTAGACTGAATACCTTCAAGCATCTTTTCGCGAATTTTTTCCATCGCTTCTTTTTGTAACGCTTGAACTTCAGGTAAACCCAAGAATTCCCTCATTTCCTGCGGTGTAGCATCAATTTCTATGGTCGCCTTCATATCACTCCCTTAGATTAAAAGCACTTAGCTTCCACATTATCTAGTTGCTAAGTGCTCTTATTTAACTAGAAAAACTACTTCTTTGCATCACCTTCAACCGTTCTGATGATAGCTGGTTTAGGCATCTGGAGGTTTTCAGCCGGTATAGGCGCTATATTGTTCGCCTCGGGTTTTCCCGCCGACGCCTTTTTAACAGGCTTTACCGTTGATTTTTTAGTCGCAGGAGATGCCGCTACCTTTTTAATTGGCGACTTAGTGGTCGCTTTCGTCGCAGCTGGTTTTTTCGTTACCTGCTCAACATCAGGGTGAGTTACTGAACTCTTAGCTACTGGCTTTACTACGACCTTTCTGGCTACTACAGCCGCCTTTTTAGCGCTGGGTTTCACCACTGTCTTTTTAGCTGGTACCTTCTTAATGGACGCCTTCTTTGCAGCGACTTTTGCAGCCGTTTTATTAGCTGCGGGTTTAGTTACTACAGCTTTTTTAAGCGCTGTTTTTGTGCCAGGTTTCGACGCAGGTTTGACAGCTGTTTTCTTTATACTAGATTTTTCAGCCTTGGTCTTAACGGCCGTTGGTGGCGCAGTAAACAGCCCTTCTTTAATTAGTTCACTCATCGCTTGCTTCGTTTCTATCGCTATTTTGACCGAACTCTGAGCGTTTTTTAATACTTTTTCCGACAGGTCTTTATATAACGTAGATTGCATATCCATCAAGTCTGATAGTGATGCCGCCTTACCGATACTTTTAGCTTTTTCCACTCCTCCTTCAAGACAACTCGATACCATTTCCATTTGCAATTTTGTAAATTGCTTCAGAGAAGCTGTATTAAGCGCATTCATTTTCTGTAATGAATCCTGCGCTTTTTTACTCAATTGCGCCCACTGTTTTGTTAAGTCATTTTTCATCTAAACCACTCCTTGTCATTTCAAATAAAATCGCCGGTTAATTAGTATCTAACAATATTGTAAAAGTCAATAAAAAAGGCGACCTTAACGGTCGCCTTTTTTATTGGGAATAACGTTCATTCTAAAAGCTTGTGAATAAGCCGCCATTAACAGGGATATTCGCGCCCGTGATGTAATTAGCTTCAGACGATGCTAAAAATCCTACGGTATTAGCAATTTCAGCCGGTTCGCCTAGTCGTTGCATCGGAATTTGAGAAACCAGATTGTTACGAATTTCTTCATCAATCGCCATAACCATACTCGTTGCAATGTAACCCGGACTAACTGAATTGACTGTAATACCTTTACGAGCGACTTCTTGCGAAAGCGCCATAGTAAAACCATGCATACCGGCTTTAGCCGCTGAATAATTAGTTTGGCCAAATTGACCACGTTGACCATTAACGGAAGAGATATTAATAATACGACCAAAATTTCTGGACAACATAAAGTCCAAAACATTTTTAGTCATATTGTAAACACCGTCTAAATTAGTCGACAGAACGGCATCCCAATTAGATTCGTCCATATTTTTTAAGAAACCATCGCGCGTTATACCCGCACAGTTAACTAACACATTGATAGGACCCGTTTCGTCTTCAACATGCTTGATCATTGCAGCGCAAGCTTCAAAATCCGTGACATCCGCCTCTTCTACCAAAAAGTCAAAACCGGCTTCTTTTTGCTCGGCAATCCATTCGTCAGCCTTTTCAATTTCTTTACTAAATGTTGTAGCAACGACGGTAAATCCATTTTTTGATAACTTTCTGCATATCTCTGTACCAATACCACCTAATCCACCCGTTACCAGGGCAATAGAATTACTCATATTCGGAACCTCATAAATTATTAACAATACACGAAATACTGCAGTGCAATATATAAGGTTCCAAGTGTTGAGTCAATGAAAATAGGGTTGAATGGAAAGTATAAACTAATATCAGGAACTGATTTGTTCACCAACAATATGTGAAACCTTATCAACTGGCTCATGGAGTAATTGCGCACGGTATTTACGTTTACAATTATTTTTTTATCATCGTACAATGTCATTTGAATATAACAATCATGAGTACATATAATGTTTTTAGTTATCTCACCCGCTAAAACCTTAGATTTTGAAACGCCAGCCCATACACAACAGCACTCTCAACCCGCTTTCTTGCCCGATTCAGAAGAACTCATTGAGCAGTTAAAAAGCCTGTCGCCTTCAGACGTGTCATCGTTGATGGGTATTAGTGAAAAACTAGGCGCACTAAACAGCAATCGTTTCCTGCAATGGCGAGTGCCTTTCACGCCCGAAAACAGTAAACAAGCACTACTCGCCTTTAAAGGTGACGTCTACGAAGGTTTAAACGCCAACGCTTTGTCAGAAGAGGATTTAAACTGGGCTAACCAGCACTTACGCATCCTATCGGGTTTGTATGGCCTATTAAAACCACTCGATTTGATACAGCCGTATCGTTTAGAAATGGGCACGCGCTTTGAGAACCTTCGCGGCAAAAATTTATATGAATTTTGGGGCGAACACATCACGCAAAAAATTAATGAAGAAATGGCCTCAGAGCAAAACCCCGTGCTGATAAACCTGGCGTCAAATGAATACTTTAAATCGATCAAAGCAAAACAGTTAAAAGCCGACATCATCACTCCGGTATTTAAAGACTGGAAAAATGACAAATATAAGATTATTAGTTTTTATGCCAAAAAAGCGCGCGGATTAATGAGTGCCTATATCATCAAAAATCGCATTAAAAACCCAGAAGATATTAAAAACTTCAATACCAGCGGCTATGCGTTTTGCGCCGAACAATCAAACGGCAATGAGTGGGTTTTTTTACGAAAATTAGCGATCTAATTTTCTAAGGCTTCTGCCTCTAACGATAAATAAACCTGATAGGCATTTTTGCGATTCGCCTCTGCAAACGCAGGCAGCGATGAAAATTCCGACCAGTCCGTTTCAACGTACGCTTCATCAAAAGGTTGAAGTTCATCGACCGCTTCAGCCATTTTCTCTCGAATATAGGCCAAATAACGTCGCGTCAGCGATACGGTCTTTGCTGGATCCCTAGCTGCCGGGCCGTGACCTGGTACCAGGGCCTGGAGCGACTGCATTTCCATTTTCTCTAGCGTTTCTAACCAAAACTTGGTATGTACGCTACCTAAGAAAGGCACTCTCCCTTCGATAATAATATCGCCAGAGAACAATACTCGATCATTTTCAACGTATAAGGTCATGTCGCCATCTGAATGGGCCGGCCCTACAACGTTAATCAAAAAGTCGATGCCGCCCAAACTAAACCGTTCCGAAGCCTCAAGTATTCGGTCCGGTTTAACCAGTTGCGTATCATCGTCTACCCAGGGATAAAGTGAGATACGCCTCTCGTTCAGACGGTCACGCCCAATGGATGAATCTATGTATTTATAAGCGCCAACTGGCGCTAAAATTTCTGCGCCCAGGGCTTTGAATACTTGGATGCCATAAATGTGATCGGCGTGGTAATGACTGACAATAAGCTTTACGATCGGCTGGTCGGTAATTTTTTTAATTTCTGCAACGAGTTTTTGCGCTAATGAGGGCGTACCGAGCGCGTCATAAACGACCACGCCTTCGGGGGTGATAACAAAACCGGCATTTGAAACAAAACCCTCATTGCTGGTTGCAACACCAGCGGTGCCCTGAACGTACCAGGCGTGCTCTGACATCTGGATAGGCCGCATATCAAGCCCTGATTCCACGTATTTGGGTAGCGCGGATGCTAAAACCGACCCGGTGATGAGCATCAATACCACTAAGCCTACTGTAATGCGTTGCTTCATCCGAGTCTCCTCACTTATTAATTGTTAATCCGTCAGCAATATAACCCGAATAGCGTCTAGTTTGAAAGAAGCTCGTTCTAAATAGGACTCCAGCTCAACGATATTGTTTTTCTGCTGAGTAATTTCAGACTCGCGGATATTAGAATTTACCTGAGCCAGGGCAAGCAAGCGTTCTAAACTTGCCAGTTCCTGTTGCTGCATATGTTCAACACTTTCCGTTATCAAGCTTTTTTGATGCTCAACGATGAGGCTCTCTGCGGTTGTTATAAGTCCTTTTATTGCCTCTTGGCCGTGCTCGATAATATTATGCGCCACTGGTTTTTTAACGAACGTCATACGGGCCGTTATGTGTTCCGGTTTTAGAATATTGGTCATATCCAGGCCATTACTGCCAACAACAATCCGTTGCATCGTTTTAGGTAAATATCGGTGCAATTGCAGGCGTTTTGGCGCCGGGCAATGGGTGGTAAACATAGCCTCTAATACCAGAGTGCCTGCAGGAACAGGCGGCAACGCCATCGTACAAAACGTCGCGTTACCAAACTCGCTGTTTATAATTTGCTCCATAGCACCGCTGACCATAGGGTGTTCCCAGGTTAGAAAATGAAAATCTTCGCGCGACAGGGCTACTTTTCGATTATAGGTCGCCGTTAAACCGTCTTCATTTAAGCCGGGGAAGTTTCCGTGCATATGCCCGGTGGGTTTTATAACGATACTGTCATCGCTATGGTGCTGTTGCTCCACGCCAAAGTGTTCAAATACCTGTTCCATATAATGCGACAATTCCAGTTGACTTGAAGACAGACTGATATCATCGACAATGGCTTGCGCCTCGTCCTTTCTGCACGAATTCAGTTCGAGCATTAAGTCACGCCCCTGCTGCATATCCTCTATGCTTTGCTTCATTAAAGCGCTGGTTTTAGTAATAAGCGCATTGAAATCTTCTTCATTGCTGTTGCTTAATAAAACATCTTTTAAAACCGTTTTGACTTCTGAATACACGTGATGTCCAGTTGAACAAACCTGGCTAAACGCGTTCAAGCCTTTGTCGTACCAGTTCATTAAACGTTGTTGCGCAGAACCTTTTATACACGGTACGTGTATGTGCACGGTATCGCTTTGACCAATTCGATCCAGACGCCCAATGCGTTGTTCCAATAAATCAGGGTTTAATGGTAAATCAAACAAAACCAAATGATGGGCAAATTGGAAATTACGCCCTTCGCTGCCTATTTCCGAGCAAATAAGGATTTGGGCACCCTCTTCCAGGTCTGCAAAATAAGCGGCCGACCTATCTCTGGAGATCAGGCTCATATCCTCATGGAAAACCGCTGATTTGAAGCTCGTTTGCATTTTTATGTGCTCGTGAAGCTCTTCCGCGGTGCTTTGTTGCGCACAAATTAGTAATACCTTCTCTGATTTGTGCTCTTCAAGCCAATTTATTACCCAGGCCACTCGAGGGTCTACGTCTAACCAATCATCGCCTAATAATATTTCTGGCAGCAGCGCGTTTATCAGGGCGGTATTTTGTTCTACTTCAAGCCCTTCAAGCGTTGGCAATGGAGGCAGTTCATAAGAATGGAGTTCGCGCGATGAAAAAACATCAATGTTCTCGCGGGTGTTTCTAAATAGTACACGCCCCGTTCCGTGCCGATCTAACAGCGCGTCGATAATCCCTTGCAAAGTATGCGTTTCGCTTGATAAACACTCGGCACCTAACAGTTGTACCAGTTGGTCATTTAACTCTTTATCGGCTAACACCTCGTTTAACGAAGCGGATGATAGTAATTGTTTAATCAGACCATTGATCTGCTTGTAGCCCATTTGCTCCTGACGAAAAGCAGCCAGGTCGAAATAACGATCAGGGTCTAATAAACGAAGTCGGGCAAAATGGCTCGTTACACCCAGCTGTTCTGGCGTAGCAGTGAGCAATAACAGGCCTGGTACGCGCATAGCCAACTCTTCAATGCAACGGTATTCCTCACTCACCTTATCCTCATTCCAGAACAAGTGATGCGCCTCATCAACGATCATCAGATCCCAGTTTGCCGACATTGCCTGCGCGTGGTAGCGAGGCTGTTCGGTTAGCAACGACAACTGGCAGAGCACCAACTGAGCTGTTTCGAAAGGATTTATATCCCCTTCTTCAGTAATGGCCTCACAGCGTTCATGATCCATAATAGTAAAAGCCAGGTTAAAACGCCGCAATAATTCGACCAGCCATTGGTGGATAAGCGCGTCTGGTACGACAATTAAAACCCGCTCAATAGCGCCGGTTAATAATTGCTGGTGCAAAATTAAACCCGCTTCAATGGTTTTCCCCAAGCCTACTTCATCGGCCAATAAAACACGTGGTTCAGAACGTTGCGTGACTTTGTTCGCGATATAAAACTGGTGCGGTAATAGCTGAACGCGGGGGCCTGATAAACCGTAACCAGGGAATTGATCGAGCTTTCGCTGGAACTCCAGAGTTTTGAGGCGTAATTCAAATGATTTATTTTTATCAATTTGACCGGTAAATAAACGGCTTTGTGGTTTATTAAAAGCGCCGACGCTATCTAACTCAACTTCATGCACCACCACTTGCTCACCTTTTTCGTTAGCACAAAGGTAAATCAGGCAATGGTTATGTTGTTGGGTTTCTTCAATGCTTAAGGTGACGCCATTTTCATGGCGTACGGTATCGCCTACGTTATACAGCACACGACTAAGCGGAGCATTAGCAAGCGCATAGACCCTGGTTTCTTCAACGGCAGGAAAAAATAGCGTGACGTGGCGGCCTTCTATTTTCTCAACCGCTCCCAGGCCGAGTTCACTTTCGGCATGGCTAATCCAACGCTGCCCCGGATAAAAATTTTGCTGGCTCATTGAACTGTCTCCGCGCTGGATTAAAAGGCGAGGATGATACCCTAAGTGGCTATCCTTTTAAAACTGCTTATCATCAAGATCACGTGTTAATCGAATTTGTGCGGCAATTTCTTCTATCGAAATAGACGTTACATTGAGAAACGGGATATTTTCCATCTGGAAAAGCTCCTCCACCTGGGAGATTTCTCGTTGACAGGTTCGTAATGACGCATACGGGCTACCTGGTCGCCTCTCTTCTCTAATACGACTGAGTTGCTCTGCCGCAATGGTTAAGCCGAATAATTTATTTTTATGCGATTTTATCGCTCTGGGTAAGGTCGCATTATCCAAATCGTTGTCAGTAATTGGGAAGTTAGCTGTGTAGATACCGTATTGAAGCGCCAAATATAACGAGGTCGGCGTTTTACCGGTACGCGATACGCCAACTAAAATAACGTCCGCTCTATCATAGTGATCCAGCCGGGCACCATCGTCATTGATTAACGCATAGTTAACGGCTCGAATGCGAGATTCGTATGAATTCCTGTCGACCAGGCCATGACTTTTACCCGCGATATGAGAAGACTCCTGAAGTAAATCTTCCTCCATTCTGGAGATGTAATCATGAAACAAATCATAGAATATACAGTTACTTGAAATTATTATGTTACGTAAATTATCGTCAGTAAAAGTGCTGAAAACGATGGGCCGCTCCTGGCTGTTTTCGCTCGCGCTATTAATTCGATCCCTTACTTCAAGGGCTCGCTTTTCAGTATCAATAAATGGAATAACGTGGCGTTCCTGTTCTACTCCTTCGAATTGAGTCATCAAGGTATTGCCGAGTGTTTCAGCGGTAATCGCCGTTCTATCGGAGACAAAAAAGATTATTCTGTTTTTCATTAAATATAAGGCTGCTTTTTTTGTTAAAATACTCGATTGCATTAAATTCTAAACTAAACCGAGGATTGAAAGTTGGAAGAATATATTGTTTGGCTAGACTCAACGGGTATGAACGACGTTGAACACGTTGGTGGTAAAAACGCATCTTTAGGTGAAATGATCAGCAACCTGTCCTCTGTCGGCGTTGATGTTCCTGGTGGCTTTGCGACTACAGCCGCGGCTTTTAGAGACTTTCTTTCACAAAGCGGCATTGATGCTCTTATTAATGAAAAACTAACCGCGCTGGACGTTGATGACGTTAATGCCCTGGCTATCGCCGGTAAAGAAATCAGGCAGTGGGTCATCGATACGCCATTCCAACCCGCACTTGAATCCGCCATCACAGAAGCCTACGCAAAAATGCGGGCCGACGCGAAGAGCGAGTTTTCCGTAGCAGTGCGCTCATCAGCCACCGCAGAAGACTTGCCCGACGCCTCGTTTGCTGGCCAACAAGAGACCTTTCTCAACGTCGATGGCATCGACAACGTGATGCTCTCTATCAAAGAGGTGTTTGCTTCTTTATTTAATGATCGCGCTATCTCTTACCGCGTCCATCAGGGATTTGAACACAGCCTGGTCGCCTTATCTGCCGGTATTCAACGCATGGTGCGAAGCGATATTAGCGCCTCGGGCGTTATGTTTACGCTGGATACTGAATCGGGGTTTCGTGACGCCGTTTTCATCACCTCAAGCTATGGTTTAGGTGAAATGGTCGTACAGGGTGCGGTCAATCCAGACGAATTTTATGTGCATAAACCGACTTTAGAAGCGGGTCGCCCTGCTATTTTGCGTCGAAATTTGGGCAGCAAACTGATCAAAATGGTCTATAACGACGAAACCGGCGCGAAAGAACCCGTCAAAATTATTGATACCGAGCCCGACTCTCGCCTTGTCTACTCTTTAACCGATGAAGAAGTCGAGCAATTATCTCGCATCGCCATCACCATCGAAAAACACTACCAGCGTCCGATGGATATTGAGTGGGCGAAAGACGGCCTTGATGGTCAGCTATATATCGTTCAAGCACGTCCAGAAACGGTTCAAAGCCGTGCCGGTAAAGAAATTGAACGTTACTCGCTAAACGAAACCTCAAAGATATTAGTCGAGGGCCGCAGTATTGGTCAACGAATTGGCTCTGGACCCGCTCGCGTGATTAGCAGTATTGCGCAAATGGACCAAGTAAAAGCCGGTGACGTATTGGTGACCGATATGACCGACCCTGACTGGGAACCGATTATGAAGCGCGCCTCGGCTATCGTAACCAACCGTGGCGGCAGAACCTGCCACGCAGCGATTATTGCGCGTGAACTGGGCATCCCAGCCGTTGTAGGTTGTGGCGATGCCACCGATCATATCGCTGAAAATACCAATATCACCGTTTCTTGCGCCGAAGGCGATACCGGTTATATTTATGAAGGTCTATTGGATTATCAGATCGACACCATCAACCTGGATTCAATGCCTGAAATTCCGGTCAAAATCATGATGAACGTGGGCAACCCCGATCGCGCCTTTGACTTCGCGTCACTTCCCAACGAAGGCGTCGGTCTGGCGCGTCTTGAGTTCATTATCAATCGAATGATTGGCATTCACCCAAAAGCCTTATTAGAATTCGACCAATTACCCGCCGACCTTAAAGCGAACATTAGCAAACGCATTTCTTGTTACGACAGCCCGGTTGATTACTACATCAAGCGTTTGGTAGAGGGTATTTCTACCATTGCCGCTGCGTTTTCACCGAAGTCGGTTATTGTTCGTATGTCCGATTTCAAATCCAATGAATACGCCAACTTGATCGGTGGCGACCGTTACGAGCCGGAAGAAGAAAACCCGATGCTCGGCTTTAGAGGCGCATCGCGTTATATTTCTGATTCATTCCGCGAATGCTTCAATATGGAGTGCGAGGCGCTAAAATTTGTCCGCGACAAGATGGGGCTCACCAACGTTTGGGTGATGATTCCTTTTGTTAGAACCGTTGAAGAAGCCCGTCAGGTGACCGAACTGCTGAAAGAAAATGGTATCGAAAGCGGTAAAAATGGTCTTAAATTGATCATGATGTGCGAATTACCCTCAAACGCCTTAATGGCAGACGAGTTCCTGCAATACTTTGATGGCTTCTCTATCGGCTCAAACGACTTAACGCAATTAACGCTTGGGCTAGATCGCGACTCCGGGCTTATCGCTTCATTATTCGACGAGCGCGACCCCGCCATTAAAAAGCTACTTTCAATGGCTATTCAAGCCTGTCGCAAACAAAACAAGTACATCGGCATTTGTGGTCAGGGGCCCTCCGATCACCCCGACCTGGCTAAATGGCTGATGGAAGAAGGTATCGAAAGCGTTTCATTAAACCCAGACACGGTTATTGAAACCTGGATGTTTATGGCCGGGCAAAAAATAGAAGGTTAATATCAATATGACTATTACAACGTTCAACCCACCCGTTCGAACATTAATGGGCCCCGGCCCATCTGATGTACACCCTCGCGTTTTATCAGCCCTTGCTCGACCCACTATCGGCCACCTTGACCCCAGCTTTGGCGTCATGATGGATGAAGTGAAAACCTTGCTTCAATACGCCTTGCAAACAGATAACCAGCTCACCTTTCCGGTTTCCGCACCTGGATCAGCGGGCATGGAAACCTGCTTCGCTAACTTATTAGAAGCTGGCGACACCGTCATTGTTTGTCAAAATGGTGTATTCGGTGGACGCATGAAAGAAAACGTCGAGCGCTGTGGCGCAATCGCCGTTATGGTTGAAGATGAATGGGGACAGGCCGTGGATCCAGAAAAAGTTGAGGCCGCGTTAAAGGCTCACCCAGAAGCCAGTGTTTTGGCCTTTGTGCACGCAGAAACCTCTACCGGTGCGTTATCTGATGCAAAAACACTTTGCGCACTTGCGCACCAATACGATTGCCTTTCTATCGTCGACGCCGTCACCTCGGTCGGTGGTTCAGAGCTACGCGTAGACGACTGGGGTATCGATGCTATCTACTCGGGTACCCAGAAATGCCTGTCTTGCGTCCCCGGCCTATCACCCGTCAGTTTTAGTGAACGCGCGCAACAACGCATCAAACAACGCAAACAAAAAGTCCAGAGCTGGTTTTTAGACCTAAGCCTGGTGATGGCTTACTGGGATGGCGACGGCGGCCGCTCGTATCACCATACCGCACCCGTCAATAGCCTATATGCACTGCACGAAGCACTATTAATGTTGAAAGAAGAAGGCATTGAAAACGCCTGGGCTCGTCACACGCGACTCCACCTGGCATTAAGGGCTGGTTTAGAAGCGATGGGGCTTAACTTTATTGTGCCCGAACAGTCTCGCCTTCCTCAACTGAACGCTGTGACCATTCCTGATGGCGTAGACGAGAGCGTAGTTAGAAAACGTCTATTACACGAATACGACCTTGAAATCGGCGCGGGGCTTGGCTCTCTGGCGGGCAAAGTGTGGCGTATCGGCTTAATGGGTCATTCAGCTAATGCCAGCAACGTGATGTTCTGCCTGGGTGCATTAGAATCGGTTTTAAGCGATATGGGTGCTAATATAGCAAGCGGAGTAGCCTTACCGGCTGCACAAAAAGTAACCTTTGGCTAAGCGAAACACACTATGAAAGAAAAACTATTTATCGCCCTACAATATCTATTACCGCAACACGCACTATCCGCCCTGATGCACAAATTAGCGCGCTGTAAAACGGAGTGGTTTAAAAACTTTGTAATCGAGCGATTTATTCAGTTTTTCGACGTTAATATGTCCGAAGCGAGCGAATCTGACCCTAGGGCTTACGAGTGTTTTAACGCCTTTTTTACCCGCGAATTAAAACAAGACGCGCGTACGCTGGAACGCGGCCGAACAATGCTCGCCAGTCCTGTTGATGGCACCATCAGCCAAATAGGTCGCATCGAAAACGGCCAATTATTTCAGGCGAAGGGAAAACACTTTAACTTAGCCGCGTTATTGGGCTCAGAGTCGATGGTGACTGATTATGAAAACGGTTATTTCAGCACTATTTACCTTGCTCCCAAAGACTACCACCGGATACATTTTCCGATTGGCGGCGTACTAAAGAAAATGGTCCACGTCCCCGGCGACCTTTATAGCGTAAACCCAACGACAGTAGACGCTATCGACGAACTGTTTGCGCGTAACGAGCGCGTCATCGCTTTCTTTGATACCCCCGCCGGCCCGATGGCGATGGTGATAGTCGGCGCTATTTTTGTCTCCAGTATTGAAACCGTTTGGCACGGCGAGGTCACCCCACCGAGGCACAACCAAATTCGCAGCTGGAGCTATAGCGACGGCAAGCTTAAGTTCAAAAAGAACGATGAGATGGCACGTTTCAATATGGGCTCAACCGTTGTATTGCTATACGGTAAAGATAAAATCACCTGGGCGGAAGATCTGGCGGCTGGACACCCCGTTCAGCTTGGACAGGTGATCGGAAAAATCACAAAATAACGACACGGTGGCCAGTCAAACAACATCGTATCGGTGTTACGCCTGGATCGCGATTTTTAGCGTTATTCTTATTTGGTCTGGTATTAACCCTAAAGATCAATTCACCTGGTTCTTAGAAGTGCTTCCCGCCCTGATCGCTTTTTTTGCACTGGCCTGGACTCGACAACCGTTCCCCTTAACAACGCTAACGTACTGCCTAATATTACTGCACGCCGTTATTTTAATGCTGGGCGGCCATTACACCTACGCCGAAGTGCCGCTGTTTAACGGACTATTCGGTTCAGATCGAAATAATTACGATAAAGTCGGCCACTTCGCCCAGGGCTTCGTACCCGCTATCGTCGCCCGAGAGATTTTAATCCGTCATTCGGTGATAAAAACGCGGTGCTGGATGAACTTCTTTATCGTCAGTTTCTGTTTAGGCTTCAGCGCGTTTTATGAGTTAATTGAATGGTGGGTCGCCCTGGCTTCAGGTCAGGATGCAGAAGCCTTTTTGGGTACACAGGGTTATATTTGGGATACTCAGTCCGATATGGGCCTGGCCTTAGTCGGCGCTATCATCGCACTATTGCTGCTACCCCGCTTTCACGACAGACAGTTAGCACGATACACAACTAAGCCCTATGGATAGGAATGGCTAACACCTCGTCGATAGATTGAGTCTCAGCCATCAGCATCAACAAACGATCCAAACCCAGCGCAACGCCTGAACATTCAGGCATTCCGAATTCTAAGGCCGACAGTAAATTATAATCCATCGGCACCTCAGCTAACCCTTGTTTCTTTCTTTCCGCCAACTCTTCCTCAAAGCGCATTTTTTGCTGCTGGGCATCGGTTAATTCTTCATAGCCATTAGCCAATTCAATGCTATTAAAATACACTTCAAAGCGTTTTGCTGTAGCCGGTGTATCGTCAGTTAATTTTGCTAGCATCGCCATACAAGCTGGGTAATCGGTAACAAAGTAAACCACGTTCTTTTTCAGCCTGGGTTGAATGTACTGGCTAAATACATAATCCAGTCCATTAGATAGGCTGTCGCCACAAATCTCAACCGCCTCCGGATTGCCTTGCGTGCCGGCATATTCCATCAGTTGCTCAATCGTCGTATGGTGTGGGTCGATAGCCGTCATTTGAACATAAAGGCGAGCATAGCTAGTAGTTTGGAACGCCATATTTTGGCTAAAACAAGACATTAAAAGCTCGATCATCTCGGCTATTAAATCCTGCATGGTGAAGCCTAATCGGTACCACTCCAATAAAGTGAATTCTGGGTTATGAAAGCGCCCACTTTCACCTTGCCGGAATGATTTTGCGATTTGATAAATGCAGCCTGAGCCCGATGCCAATAGGCGTTTCATTGCAAATTCTGGTGACGTTTGCAGATACAGCTTTTGACTGCGCTGAGCGCCATTAACTAACTCAGTTGAGAAGCTGTCCAGGTTAACATCACAACTCGCTGCAGCCGATAACACCGGCGTATCGACCTCGAGTACGCCTTTTTCCGCAAAGAAAGACCGTATCGTTTGGTATAACTCCGCGCGCTGATGCAACAAAGCCGCCGAACAGGTCGGCGGCCATGACTTATTCATTGTGTCAGTCAATTAAACGCTAGCTCTTTACTCTTGAAGAGTATTCGCCGGTGCGCGTGTCCACTTTAATCACTTCGCCGATTTGGACAAATAAGGGAACCCGAACCACGGCGCCCGTTTCAAGCGTTGCCGGTTTACCGCCACCGCCTGAGGTGTCGCCTTTTAAACCTGGGTCAGTATCAGTCACTGCTAGCTCTACAAAGTTAGGCGCCTCAACAGTCAATGGTGCGCCATTCCATAAGGTGACGATGCACTTATCCTGTTCTTTTAACCATTTACTGGTATCACCAACGGCTACCGCATCGGCAGAAACCTGCTCATAGTTCGCTTCGTCCATGAAATGCCAAAAATCACCATCGGCATATAGGTACACCATATCGGTTTCCATTACATCGGCTGCGTCTACGGTTTCACCGGATTTAAAGGTGCGTTCAATAACGCGACCCGTTTTTAAGTTGCGATACTTAACACGACTAAAAGCAGGGCCTTTACCCGGCCTTACAAACTCGTTTTCGACAATGGAACAAGGGTCCCTATCCATCATTATTTTCAATCCGCCTTTAAAATCGTTTGTGCTGTAAGTTGCCATGTAAACTCTCGTTGATAGTTAATTTGTTAAAGCTTGCCGTATAAGCTCCATTATAATGATTAACATGATGAACGCAGAAAAAAATTCGATAACAGCTATTTGGCAACAGGAACTACAGGCGGCTTTTACCAATATCAACGAGCTATTACACTTTTTAAAACTCGATGCAGATGATTTAACGCCACACCAGCAAGCCGCGAAAGACTTTCCTTTACTGGTCACGCGTAGCTATGCCGAGCGTATTAAAAAATCTGACTGGTCAGACCCACTGCTACGCCAGGTGCTTCCATTGCCCGATGAATTAGACGAACAACCCGCCTACTCCAGTGACCCGGTCGGGGATAATCATGCCAGCGTGTTGCCTGGCCTGATTCATAAATATCATGGAAGAGTTTTAATTGTTGCGACGGGTGCCTGCGCCATACATTGCCGCTATTGTTTCCGTCGCTCATTTTCTTATGCCAACAATAGCGCCAACCGTTCGCAGATTGATTCCATCATTGGCTATATAAATAATAACCCCGACGTTACCGAAGTTATTCTTAGCGGCGGAGACCCTTTAACGCTCAGTGACGCCAGGTTTCGCGATTTAATGACCCGCATATCTAATATTTCACAAATTGAACGCATACGGATTCATACTCGCCTACCCATCGTGCTGCCCAATAGGATTACAACTACCTTATTAGAGACTCTTGGCGCCATACGGCAGAAAGTTATTGTCGTAGTCCACGCTAATCACCCCAATGAGTTAACCGATCAAGTCTCCGACGCCTTACTAGCATTAAAACGTAATGACGTTACCTTACTGAACCAAACCGTTTTATTAAAAGGCGTTAACGATAACGAAAAAACACTCACTCAATTGAGCCTACGCTTATTCGACTGCCATACTCTGCCGTATTATTTGCACGTGCTTGATAAGGTTTCTGGCGCTATGCACTTCGATACAGATATCAACGAGGTTTACAACATTTATGAGCAGCTTCAGCGAAAGCTCCCCGGCTATTTACTACCTAAGCTGGTCCGTGAAGTACAGGGAAAGCCTTATAAAACCCTTTTAAATCTCTCTTTTTAAAGCGTTAACTTTTTGAGTGATTTGGCGCATAATCATCCAAGGTTCAAACTAATGCCTAATTTCGACACCCGTTTCAATGAACAACCATGAATATTATGAATAAACAGCAACAGTTCACAGACAGAATCGCCCCCTTAATTATTAGATCTGAAGCCGTACTACCCTTCGAAGCCAATATTGCTGCGTACAAAGCATGGGAAGACGAATTACCCATCCTGGACACAAAAATGACGGCCAATATGCTTTGTACGACGGCTCAAGCAATATTATCTTTAAACATCAGTGCACTAGAAAAATTTAATCTAGCAGAGCAAACCCTGCTTTGTTTATCCAAGGTGTATTTAGCGTGCAAAGAGTCGATACGAAACGCGAAACTACCCCTGGCGAAAAAAGAAACTGAACTCATTTCCCAACTACTGACTACATTAACGAGTTTTAACCACTTGTACCTGGATATTATTTGCTCTGCTGACTTTTTTAAAGCACCAGCCGATGCAGAACAAAAGAGCATTCAGATATTCGCCGATGCTGAAAAAAGCCAGGCTCTTTTCAGAGCTATTGAACTGCTTGGGCTGAGCCAGCTTTTAATATCTCTTATTTATCAAGCTCCCAAAGCGGACTTTTGGAATGCCGTAAACGTACTTTTCGCTATCGCTTCTTCGCTTAAACTTCATCAAAGTGAACATTTAAACGCGGCTGAAGAGCAAATGGTTACGATTGAAAATGAATTTAAAAGAATCCATTTCTTTTATCAGGCCCAAACCAATAGATTCAAACAGCGCGATATAGAAGCAATATGGTCAACTTTATCTCTTCGGTCCGACGACATAGTAATAGCCGAAACAGCGGATGTCTCTTCGATTTTTTATATTGACTTAGAGTCCTCGTCTACTCTATTGAATCGCGATAAACTAAACAGCAACTCTGGAGTAAATTGCTTTTTCAATACGCTGGAATTAATTCAATTCATGCATAACGAAATGCCTGTTGCACAGGCAAAACATGGCGCGGTAGTATTGCCAACTGATCAACCCAGCCTAAGCAAGGAAATCATCCATCAACTGATAAGCAGTTGGAGCACAGGCCAAACCCGTAAATCATCACGGCGTGAGCAAACCGAACAAATAATAATCTACCCCGGCTTCGAAAGCATTATCAGAGCATTGATACTTAAAAATAACCCGGACCTTACTAAGCAAAAAGAAAAACCGGCCGTAGACGCGGCAGCCTTCAATCTAGCAGACCTTGAACTGATACCTGAAGAGAAGTCCTTGCTTATTCAGCGCGACACTCGCCAGCGTGATAGTAACGTCAATGAAATGCTCAAGGCATCTTCTGAGCATGCGTTTAGTTCCAAAAACATATGGCATAACCATCACGAGAATACAAGCAGCGCTAAAGGTGAAGAAATGGTTGCTGAAACACTGGATATTAGTTTAGAAGGTTTACAGTTCAGCATTACAGGCAACAATAAATCTCTTTTAAAAACGGGTGACCTGATCGGTATTCAAGCGCCAAAGCAATCATTACAGCTGGCTATTATTCGGCGAATAAACAACCTGGAAGGGGTGAATATAACTGTTGGCGTTGAAATGATGTCACCGAGTATTAAAATTGCAAACATCAGGTACCTTGATAAGAAAACGCCCTCCAAACCCGCCTTATTTTTGCAAGGAATTCCTTCAAATAATCAGCCTGACGCGATCATTTCAACGCTTTCCCTCAATAATAAAGATATCGACCTCGTTCTAAGTACAAAAAATGAAAAAACTTATTTTTCTTTAAATAAAACAATACAAACGAATCAAGTTTTCAACCATTACAGCGTGTTAAAAAAAACAAATTTAGAGTAAGGTTAATGAAAATATAATAAACGACCGATAAATGATTAAACGAATCTTATTGAGCATAAACTTTACCGAAAAAGAGAACCGCCTTATTGATACAGCATTAAGTAAAATTAACGCAGCCCTCATCACCAGGTCGAGCACACTTAATGAGCTTGAAAGCCAACATTCAAACTTATCGAAAGTAAGCCTGATATTACTAAAACTTAATGGCGACGATGACTTAACGGCTGATACTTTAAAACACATTAAAAAAGAATTTACTCACCACCCGGTTATCCTCGTCACCGACGTTGAAATGACGACGACCGATAGTACGCAATATGGTTTAAACAACATCATAGACATTCGCCCCTTCAACCCACTTTTCTTACTCACCAAGTCGATAAAAAGAGAGATTAAATCTCAACATAACAAATACCTGTTCCATCAAGTTAGCTCTAAGTACAAGAATGCAACGTATCGCCTTGACGCATTTTTGAAACACACCGAAGACGGTCTCGCTCTTATCCATGAGGGCAAGTACCTTACTACAAATAAAGCGTATAAACGTATTTTTCACATCCCATTTGATGAAAACATCATTGACAGTCCAGTAATCGAATTTAACTCGCCGACTATTTATCCAAGCAATGGCGACTTAACTCAAAAAACACTCAACACGTCACTTGAGTCATTGCCCGATGAGACCATTTTCTCAGCATTGATTCAAACACGAAATAACCATTCATTCGTCACCACCCTCTACAAAACACACTGTTTTGCTAACGACCAACTATGCACTCAAATCCTTGTTCACAACCCAGATGCCTGGAGTAATATTGATAAAGGTTTTATTGATTTAAGAACTTTTGATTATGAAACCGGGCTATACAACAAACGATTTTCTTACGAGTATATTCAAAAAGAATTGGCCACTAATGAGCCTCATGGCTCGCTGGCCGTTATCCTGATTGACGATTTTAGAAGTGTTCGAGATATGCATAACATCGATTATGTCGAAGATATCCTTCGCACCATTGCCAACATTATTACTAAGTTTTGCTCTAGAAATGATATTCTCGCTCGTTATAGCGATGCCGTATTCACCCTTTTTTCAAACCACTTAAGTCGTTCAGCGTTTTTATTAAACTGCCAAAAAATACTGACAGAGGTCGATGGAACGCTATTTGGCAATGACCACCAATACATCAGGTTATCATTAAGCATTGGGGCTGGATTCATTGGAACTAGAGTAACGTCACCCGAGCAACTTATTGCCCAGGCCGATAAAGCTTGTGACAAAGCTAGCTCACGAGGAGGAAATCAAATACACGTTTTTGACTCCGTGACGACATCTTTAACCGTTATCATTGATGAAGAAAAAAATACCCAGTTAATACAATCAGCTATCGAAAATGAGCGCTTTCAAACCTTGTACCAGCCTATCGTAAACCTTTCTGAAAAGCACATAGAAAATTATGCCGTTCTGTTGCGCATTCTAGATGTAAATAACGCCCATATCCCACCTGACAACTTCATCCTGACCGCTGAAAAGACTGGGCTGATCAGCAACCTTGACGAATGGGTTCTTAAAAATACGATAAGCCAAATGAAAGAAGCGGCTCGCCACGGTGTTAAAAGGAAATTTTTTATCACTTTATCAAACGTAACCTATCGAAATGAAGCGTTTATTGAAACACTGGTAAAAGAAGTAAGGCTCGCTAACATCGACGCAAGTTTATTAGTTTTCCAAATTAATTTTACTGATGTAAAAATAGACCCAACCGTGCTAAAGAATTTCATTACGGTTGTAAAAAAAGAATGCGGTTGTCAAATTGCCTTTGATCAAATTGGTTTTAGTCATATCACCGACAACATGCTTAAAGAATACTCAGTCGATTACTTGAAACTTGACGGCACTTTTAGCCAGAACCTTTTAAATAATACCGAGTCACGACAAACCATTAAGAACATTATCAATGTGACCAGACGTAACCACGTTAAAACCATCGCCAAATCCGTAGAAAATGCGAATACCTTAGCGCTTTTATGGAATTTAGGTATCGATGCCGTACAGGGTTATTTCCTACAAAAACCCGCTGACACTATGCGCTTTGACTTTGACCTCAGCCACTAGTCTTCGTTAGCGACACCATGGGGCACATGCCCAGTTGCAACGTGTTCGTTAGCGGACTCGCAATGCGCCGTTTGGTCGTCAAAGAAAATATCCGCGCCGAAAGACTTCAAAAATTCACCCTTTTGCAAGCCTCCCAAAAATAATGCTTCATCAATTCTGATATCCCAGGATCGTAGGGTTCGAACGACCCTTTCGTGTGCTGGCGCTGAACGCGCCGTTACCAAGGCCGTCCGCACGGGCGATGACTCCTCATTAAAATGACTCTGAATATTGTGAAGCGCTGATAGAAACGATTTAAATGGGCCGCCGGACATCGGCTTTTTTGCAGCCTGTTGTTCATTTTCAGTGAACGCATCTAAGCCTTTTTCTTTATAAATACGCTCTGATTCATCTGAAAATATCACGGCATCACCATCGAACGCGATGCGCAATTGATCATTTGCAGAACCACTTCCTTTGCCTGATAAAATAGTTGCGCCTGCGTAACCCGCATCCAGTGCTTTACGCACATCTTCTGGTGAGGTGGAAAGAAAAAGGTCCACTTCGAACGCTGATATATAAGCGAAAGGTGTCTGGCCGCTGGTAAATGCTGCGCGTTTAATATCTAAATCGTGCTCTCGAATAGAATTGAAAACCCTAAGCCCAGTGTCAGCACTATTTCTCGACAACAAAATAACCTCGACCATGGATTCAGCTAAGCGTCGATTTAAACCCAGCAGTTTTTTAACCAACGGGTAAGCGACACCAGGATCTAACGTTTCATCTTCTCTAGCTATCTGATACTTACAATAAGCTTCTTTACCCTCTGTCTCGAAAACCTTGTTTGATTCCACTAAATCAAACAAAGCCATTGAGGAAATACCTACGGTTAATTTTTTAGAGTTTACGGGTTGCATATTAGCTATTCAGTAGTTTTTAACACACACGCATCTTAAATCATTTGAAAAAAAATCGCCCTATATGGCTCCTTTTTATACTCTATTAGTTAGATTCAAAAATAACGCGCACTAAACAGGAGCTCACATCGGGTTTGTTACATCTGCTGAAACTAGCAAGTGATCATCCTTTTTTGTTTCAACCCACAACCATGCGATGCATAATGCAAGGGCGCATAATAATGACGCGCCGCCAAACACCCATACTTCACCCAGTTGGTCCCATAATAAACCCGCCATTAAGCCGCCCATCATTCCGCCCGCACCATAACCCACGCTGCTAAATAATGCCTGACCTTTGTCCTGATCTGGCCCTCGAAAATAGTCGTGTATTAATTGAATACAAACAACATGGAAGGAACCAAAAGATGCCGCATGAAGTGTCTGTATTAATAGTAAAACAATCAGGCTTTCTGGTAACCAGGCGAGCATAAACCATCTGATAATGGTGAGAAAAATACTAAGTAGTAATACAAAACGTAAAGAAACTCGTTTAAACACGTGTTTTATGGTTAGAAACAAAACGATTTCAGCGATAACACCTAATGCCCAAAATTGACCAATTTGCGTTTCGCTGTAATTTAATTTATCAAGCAAAATAGAGAAGAAAGCGTAATACGGCCCATGCGAAGCCTGGACCAGAAAAATGACGGCAAATAAAGCCAGTACATTTTTTTTCATGATAATCAATCGAATAGGATACTTACCCCTGGGATGTTTGCGCCTACCTTTTTCGTGTAGCAGCAGACTAGATAAAAAAATTGCCACCAAACACACGAAAACCAACCAGGGCCAGTTAATCAGCGCCGTATTATCAAGAATATAACCTATCCCAACCACAGTCGCGATAAAACCAACCGATCCCCACAGGCGTATCCCACTATAGGCGTGGGTATCCTTTCCAAGTTTTGTTAATGTAATCGATTCAAATTGCGGCAGCAGCGCATTCAAAAAAAAGCTAAACCAGAATGTCACGTGTAATACAGTGATAAAGTCTTGTCTGAACAGCAACACACTAAAAGCCAGGGTGGTCATTAACGCAGCGTATTGAATCAGCCTCATTCTGTCGTCAAAGTGACTGGAAAGCCAGGCTAACATGCCAGGCGAGACCAATCTTGTCCCCTGCATAAGAGCAAACACGATTCCAACTTGAACCGCCGAAAAGCCCGTTGAATATAAGTACAATCCAAAATAGGGCATTAGTGCACCGAGCGATGCAAAGTAAAAGAAATAGACGCTTGATAATCGCCAATATGGCAATCTTTGATTATTCAAAAAATCAGTTTTTTAGTAAAAATAATTAAGCCAACTACCTGAACAACTCAATCTTCTCCAGCTGGAATATTCGGCACCGTAGACCTAACGTCAGCGTTTTGCCCCCTATGCCTGAGAAAGTGATCCATTAAAACAATCGCCAACATCGCTTCGGCAATTGGCGTCGCACGAATGCCCACACAGGGATCGTGACGGCCTTTTGTAACTACTTCTATAGCCCGTCCGCTAGTGTCGATCGATTTTCCAGCTAAACGTAAGCTAGAGGTTGGCTTGAGCGCAATACTCGCCGAAATCGTCTGCCCCGTTGATATGCCGCCTAAAATACCACCCGCATGGTTACTTAAAAAACCATCCGGCGTCATTTCATCACGAAACTCTGTGCCTAGAGCTTCCACACAATCGAAACCGCCTCCAACTTCTACACCTTTAACCGCGTTAATACTCATTAACGCATACGCTATTTCAGCATCAAGTCGGTCAAAAATGGGTTCACCTAAGCCGACAGGTACACCTGTTGCGAAGACATTAATCCGCGCACCCACCGAGTCACCCGATTTTCGTAACGCATCCATATAAGCTTCTAGCTCTGGCACTTTATCTGGATCAGGGCAAAAGAAGGGATTTTGATGCCGCACAGTTAGGTCAACGGGATTAATTTTAATCGGTCCCAATTGAGCCAGGTATCCTTTAATTTCTATACCCAGGGTTTCTCGCAAATACTTCTTCGCAATGCCGCCTGCCGCGACGCGCATAGCCGTTTCACGAGCAGATGATCGCCCGCCTCCACGGTAATCACGAAAACCATACTTTTGATGGTAACTGTAATCTGCGTGCCCAGGGCGAAAGGTATCCTTGATATTCGAATAATCTTTAGAACGCTGATCGGTATTTTCTATCAATAAACCAATCGGGGTTCCAGTGGTTTTTCCTTCAAACACACCCGATAAAATCTTAACCTCATCCGCTTCACGTCTTTGCGTTGTATGTCGTGAAGTACCAGGTTTTCTTAAGTCAAGGTCACCTTGCAGGTCGGCTTCACACAACTCTAACCCTGGGGGACAACCATCGACGATACAACCAATAGCAGGCCCATGACTTTCACCAAAACTGGTGACCGTAAAAATTTTTCCTATGGTATTTCCAGACATACTCGTATTTCGCCTTTACTCAATCAGTTTAGTTTAGCCTGAAACAGGTGTTTATATTCCAGTAATTGATCTTTAGTTATCATGAAAACACCGTATCCACCGTAGTCAAATTCTTGCCATAAAAAAGGAATCGTTGGATAGCACTGTTGCAATGCTTCGTCGGTATTACCCACTTCTACGTATAAAACACCGCCATCATTTAGATGCTCGGATGCTTGTAATAAGATTTTATCTACCAGGTCTAGACCCGTTACACCACCGTCCAGGCCAATTTGTGGTTCTTTGTAAAATTCATCGGGTAATATGGCCAACTCTTCGTGTCCAACATAGGGTGGGTTGCTCACAATTAAATCATATTTTTCACCCCTTAAGTCAGCAAATAAATTCGACTTAATAGCAGACACCCTGCCCTTAAGGTGATGTTTTTCAATGTTTTTGTCAGCAACCAACAAAGCGGGTTCGGAAACGTCAACCAGTTCAACTACCGCATGAGGAAAGGCCATCGCGCAAGCAATACCAATACAACCACTGCCCGTACACATATCCAAAATTCGTTGTGTTTTTTCAACACTAACCCAGGGTGAAAATTGATCACCAATCAATTCGGCAAAGGGAGAACGCGGCACTAAAACATGCTCATTGACATAAAAAGGCATGCCAGCAAACCAGGCTTCTCCGATTAAATAGGCGGCAGGGATTTTTTCCTTAATTCGCCGCTGGAAAAGAGCCAAAATTTCTTTTGCCATCGGTTCATCTACTTTTTCCTCTAGCACTACGTTATCATCAAGTGGCAGTTTCTTAGTCACCGTTAGGACGATATAAGCCGCTTCATCGGCAGAATTATCTGTACCGTGTCCATAATAAAGCGATTCGTTGTCAAATAAGCGAGTACCATCGGCAATTAGACCTTTGATTGTATTTATTTTTTGCGATTTTATTGTCATAAAGGTTAATAAGCGACTATATTTGTATTTGTTAACTAACTCATTTCTCCGCAACTATAATTTTAACTTAAATTAGAAACACATAAATAATAAAAAGATGTCTATTAGAAACTTAACTAACGAAGAAATTAACGCGCTATTCCCGATCAGAAACTTTCCTGACAATATAAAACAACACCTTCAAGATACCTTCAAAACCGAGGAAGTACCCGCTCAAACCGTGCTATTTTCGGCTGGTAGTACAGATGGCCAACAAATTTATCTGTTAGAGGGGAAGGTTCGCTTAACGCTTGATAAACATAATGAACGCATTATAGAGGGTGGGCAAGTGGAGGCTCGTTTTCCTATTGATAACTACGCACGCCACAAAGCCACCGCGACTGCGCTTGAACCACTTACAATTTTATCTATTGAGCGCGCTACGTTAAATGATTTAAGTTCTGAGCAACCAACCAGCTCCTATAGCGCTGATACCAGCATACTAGATGAAAAAGAAGATTCACTGCTCTATAACCAGCTGTATTATGAAGTCTCTATAGAAATGCAGGCAGGTAAACTGGAATTACCATCGATTCCTGAGATGGCTTTCAAGGTTCAAAAAGCGATATCTGACCCCGATATTTCATCCGATAATATCGCCAAAATAGCTCAACAAGATCCCGCTATCACGGCTCAGCTAATTAAAGTCGCCAATAGTCCTTTATACCGGGCTCGTGAAAAAATTGAAGCGTTACCACCCGCCATTACCCGTCTTGGATTAAAGGCCATTGGCAACCTCATTACCAGTTTTACTATGCGAATGGTTTTTAAAGCCAAAACCAAAGATATCAAAAATTTAATTGCGAAACTTTGGCTTCACAGCCGAGATGTTGCTGGCATATGCGCCGTTATGGCGAAAAAGCTTAAAGGTTTTGATGCGGATAAAGCAATGCTGGCAGGACTGGTTCACGACATTGGTGCTATTCCTATTCTTACACACGCCGATCAGCACCCTAATTTAATGAACAACATTAAAGAAGTGGAACAAACGCTCGAAAAATTAACGCCTATCATTGGGAAAATGGTGCTAGAAAAGTGGAATTTCACAGGAGATTTCATAGAAATAGCCATCGATGCTGAAAATTGGGATAGAACCACGGATCAACCAGCTAATTACGTTGACCTGATTATCGTCGCCCAACTGTTGAATTTTAGAAACACGCCCCAGAAGGACGATTACCCAGAACCATCAAGCGTACCTGCCTATACTAGGCTAACAAAACTACTAAAAGACCCAAATGACTCTCTGGATGTATTCGTCAGCGCTCCGGAGGAGCTCGCCAATATTAAGCAGCTTTTTAGCTAATTCTGCAATAACCCTTTGGAAATTCCAGACCATCAAATTAATCAAATACTCGGGGCCGGCAAAACAAACCTAACTGTTGATAAACTTCAAACTGGCCAGACAGTTTATGCCAAAGTAGTTGAACAACTAGCTGATAAAAATCAGATTGTTATTCGTTTAGGCAATCAGCTGCTACAGGCTAAAAGTGACGTCCCAGTTAATGTCGGGCAAACAATAAAGGTATTAGTTGAAAAGTCAGCGGGAGAGCTCATACTCAAAGTACCCACGCCATCTCAACCCGTTGACTTAATCAACTCTACTCTGCGTCAATTGCTGCCCAAGCAAGCCCCAATAAATGAATTTCAACAGCCCCTTAATGCCATTCTAACGAGCATTAATAAACTTTCGTCTAATCAGACAGCATCCCAACAATCTCTTCTAACGCCGCATTTGGCAGCGCTAAAAACATTAACGGCGACGTTACTTCAGCCCTTAACTAATAAAGAAAACATAAGTAGCCCCAATGTACTTAGAACCGCCATACAGAACTCTGGTATTTTTTTAGAGCCCAAATTACAACAGGTTCTCAACGATGCAAAAATGCACTTGGCGGTTACCGCCGACAATGCCCGACAAGTCAACAAACCTGTCTTCAGCAATCAACCACTCGATAACCCTGTTTTATCAAAAGCAACTCAACTAGCTGGTACCGCTGTCACCGGTATTGACCTTAAAGCAAATTTGATAAGACTTATTGAAATGTTGAAGTCCTGGCCCAGGCAGGTAGCATCCACTTCTCAACAAACCCAAAACAATCAGCAACAAGCAACACCACTGCCCTTAGTTAAAGCACAGGCTCCATTAGTGCAAACACCTGGACAAACAGCAGCACCTCATGTTATTGCTCAAACCTTAGATAATCAATTGAGGGACTTAATAAGCAAAGCGGAAGGTGCTTTATCAAAAATAACATTGCATCAGTTGGCAAGTTCTAACCAGGAAAACGTTTCGACACGCCAAAACTGGCAACTAGAAATCCCTTTTTTCAATAATCAAACAACCGAATCAATTTTTTTAAACATTGAAAAAGAAGTTATTAAAAAAAACCGCTCTCAAGCAGAGCAACAGTGGACCGTTTCACTTGAAATGACACCGCCTAAACTTGGATTAATTAAAAACAAATTAACCCTGCTACAAAATCAGGTGAATTCAAGTTTTTGGGCCGAAAATAGCAATACAAACGCACTAATTCTTGAACACTTAGGGCTGTTAAGGGAGCGTCTTAAGCGGGCAAATTTAAACCCCGATAAGATAAAGGTATTAGCAGGGCCGGGGCCTAACTTACAGGACATAAAGTCATCTAGCGCTATTTTAAACGAGAAGGCATAATGAAAGACGTTATTAATCCGCCCGATATAGCTGTCGCATTAAAGTATGACGGTGATAGCGCACCTACTGTAACAGCAAAAGGCAGGGGCGATCTCGCTCTAGAAATTATTGAATTAGCACGCGAGAACAACGTTCCTTTAGATACAAACCCAGAATTAGTGAAGTTATTGAGCAGCATACCCTTAGGCGATGAGATACCCGAAGCACTATACCTTGCAGTGGCCGAAGTAATTGCTTTTGCTTATTTATTATCCGACAAAATACCCGACGGTTTTGAGCCGAGCGACCATTAGGCTTTATGTAATCTTATCAATAACTCGGCCTCATCAACCGTTAAATGACACTTTTCAACGATTTCATCGGCTTCAGCACCTTTTTGCGCCAGTTCAATAGCATTCTGAAACTCTTGCAGGTGTTCAAACGAATCACTCTCCTCTAGTTCTTCAAGGCGCCCTATTAAACTCCCCAAGCGACGCTCAGTACCACTAACCCGTTCATCAATGCCCAAACCACTCGCGCATAACGCTGAGATATCTTGCTGAATGGCATTAAATTTTCTACTTATTTCGTTTACTTTCTTTTCTAAATGTTTAATTAAGCGCTGCTGCTTGAATAATAATAACGACGCGGTAATAGCCGCAGCTAAGAAAGCGGTGAGTAGCAATAGATATAATTCCATCAGATCCTTTCGTCTATATGTTTGACAGGCAATACGTCATCAATTTTTTTATCTTTTGACTCAGGACGTTCGAACGGTAAGTCACGCCGTTTACTCCTATTATTTTTGTTTCCTGATTTATTGGGCAGTACATGCCTGGTTGGCGTTATTTTAGTGATACTAACCATAAAGGCTTACCCCCCTAACAGAAAAACTCACATCACTTACTTAGCAAGTAAGGCCAGATCTTCCTCGTTTAATAGCTTATCCAAACTAACTAAAATATGTAATACATCACCTATATTTGCAATGCCTAGAATGAATATTGATGACGCCGAATTACTCACATCAGGCGTAGATTCTATTTCATTATCCTTCAGGTCTATTACTTCTGTTACGGTATCCACCAAAACGCCGATAATATGCCCTTGAACATCCATCATCATAATGCGAGAAGAGTCATTAACCATTTTTGATGGCATACCAAATTTCTTCCTCGCATCCACAACAGTGACTACATTACCGCGCAAGTTGATAATGCCTAATACTTCTGGAGGGGCACCAGGCACAGGCGCTATAGTTGTATACCGCAACACCTCTTGCACCTGAACTACTTTTACTGCGTACTTTTCATCACCGAGTACGAAGGTTAGCCACTGAGTAACGGGGTCTTCAGCATCTGTGTGTTCTTCTTGGCTTGAACTCATTTCATGTCTCTTTTAAATTAATAACTTTAGTGGCTTTTTTTTCTTCAATAAACATCATAGCAGGATCTACCACCGCTAACTGCTGCTCAGACATAAAGCCACATAGCCATGGTCTCCCCGAGGAATCTTCTCGCCATTTAACGTCGGTCGCGTTTATTTCTATTTCTTCCGAAAGTGAATCAAACGCAAGACCCCAACGGCTATTTTTTAATAATACAATTTCTTTATAAGGTTTGGCGATGACGTCACGTACGGTTTGATTTAATAACAAACTGCCAACATCAACAACGGCAATAAAATTTTTATCGATTAATTTCACACCCAGCACCCAGTCCAACTGACCTTTTACAGCCTTAAGATCGTTTGTAAACGCTATTTTTTCAGCGCAAAGGCTGACTGGGAGGGCCAATTTAACGTTATTAACGACACCCACTATTGCCTTAAATTTTTGCCCAGCCCAAATCGGGGCATTCTGGCAAGGTATTTCGTTTTCAGCTTCGACTCTTTCAGCTTCGACTCTTTCAGCTTCGACTCTTTCAGCTTGGACCTTTTCTAGTTCGATCCTCTCAGCTTTGATTTTTGCTACTTCGACGTTGTCAATTAGTTCTGCTTCATCATTAATTTTCTCAACGTCGGATGTGCTTTTAACTGGTACCAGGCTTATAGTTGGAGAGAAAAAAATTTTAACTCGTGACTCATCCTGAGTGGATAACAGGTCATTAAAATAACTGTCTATTGCTTCGTCTTGTTCAAGCATAGGGTGTAATGTATTATCACCCATCATTAGCAACCAATGTTAGTTTTACTTTTCGCTCCAGCAAGGTTGTTAGTAATTTTTGGTATGTCGCAACCGCTTTAGATTTAGGGGATAAAATGGATGCCGGTATACCTACTCTACTGGCTTCTCTTAATTGAGTGTCGACAGATATAACTTCATCCCAAAGATTATTTTTATATTGATTCTGCAGTGTGTTCAAACTACTGGTTGACGCACGCGTTCTTTTATCAAACATCGTTGGCACAATAGTGTATTCCAGTGTCTGATGGCGAGATCGTTGAATCATACCCAGTGTTTTAATCATCCTCTCAAGGCCTTTGATGGCCAAAAACTCGGTTTGTACGGGCACAATCAAATGGTCACTGGCAGCTAAAGCGTTTACCATCAGTACACCCAACATAGGTGGGGTATCAATTAATACGACATCGTACAATGACTCTATTTGCAGTAAGGTTTTTTTAATAACCAAACCGAGCCCTTTGAATTGACTAGCCTGACGATCCAAGGTGGCTAAGGCTGTTGATGCTGGCAGGATATCGAGGCCACTAAACGATGTGCTTTGAATATAACGTATTGGGTCCAGTGCAAGCTGCTCTGAACTATCTTTAAACAGGTTGTATACGCTTTTTTGAATGGTATCTGGGTTAAGACGAAAGTAGCTAGTCATTGACCCTTGTGGGTCCAGGTCTACACACAAAACTCGCTTTCCTTGCGTAGACAACAAGCCCGCCAGCGTGACCACCGTTGTGGTTTTGCCTACACCACCTTTTTGATTTGATATCGTCCAAGTTTTCATTGCTTTAAAAATTTATTAAATCGGCTGTTGTTACTTCGATCAACTCTTCCTTTTTGTTCTATTTTTGACTCTTCTGAGTCATTAATTCTGTTATCAGGTACCGAAGTTTCCTGTCGCTCTACTTTCGTGTCTTCAATATCCTTGCTAACAGTATTTAAGTTATCGGCCGTTTTATTTTTTTCTGTAAAACGCGATATCGCATTCGACTGAATAACGATAACGACGCGCCTATTTCTTTCTCTACCTTCACTTGTTTCATTATCTTCAATCGGGTGATGTTCTCCATAACCAACAGCTGCCAGGCGTTCAGGATCGACCCCGTACTTAGCAAATAGATGGACAACACTAGCCGCGCGCGCTGCAGACAGTTCCCAGTTAGACGGGTATTCAAACGTATTAATAGGGATATTATCGGTGAATCCTTCTACCTGGATGGTATTGTTTAAATTTCTGATTGGCCTTACTACCTTCCATAGTACCTTTAAAGCCTCATCAGACAAGGTAGCATTTCCGCTCCCAAAAAGCATATTGCTATTCAATTCTACTTCTACCCAAAGATCATTTTTTTTGACATCCACCAGGTCTCTATCAATTAACGTTGAGAGTGTGTTTTTCAGGTGCCCAGCCAACTGCGATAACATTTTTGCTTGCGCAATTTTTTGATCACCCTCAATAGCCTGATCAACGAGCTGAGCAGTTTGTTTTGGCGTTCTATCTGAAAATAAATCGGGAATTATTTTGTCACCGCCGTTTTCCATTTCCATCAAGTTTTCGATGAGCTTTTTATTGTGCAGAATATCACCGATCTCAATCGTCTGCATCGTTTTAGCTTCTCCCTTAAAGGCCCCATCCAGTGTACTAGATAACACTCTATACTTACCCTGATTAACAGAAGATACCGAATACATTACGACGAAAAATGCAAATAACAGCGTAATAAAATCGGCGTACGAAACCAACCACCTTTCATGGTTCTGATGTTCTTCTACTCGTTTTTTTCGTCTGGCCATTATGCCAAATAACCCTGCAATTTTATTTCAATATTACGCGGGTTCTCGCCTTCAGCTATGGCAGTAATACCCTCCACTATCATTTCTCGAGATTGAGAATGAGCAATAATTAGTGACTTCAGCTTTGCAGCTACTGGTATAAAAAGAAGGTTAGCCAGCCCTACCCCATAAATAGTCGCCACGAAAGCGGTGGCGATACCTGCGCCCAGTTTACTGGGGTCCGCTAGATTTTGCATGACGTGTATCAAACCCATAACGGCACCAATAATACCTATGGTAGGTGAATAACCACCCATGGATTCGTAAACCTTAGCGCTTTGTAGTTGCCTCATTTCAAGCGCTTCGAGCTCGAGCATTAATACATCTCTTATTACTTCCGGCTCGCCACCATCAACCAATAACTGCAAACCCTTTTTAGAAAAGAAATCCATCTCCTCTTCAACAAACACTTCTAAACCTAGCAAGCCTTCACGCCTTGCTACTTCGCTCCACTCAACTACTTTTTCGACATTTTTTTCTAAATTGAGCACAGGCGGAAAAACAATCCATTTTAATAAGGTAACGGACTCTAAATAAATTTTTGCTGGCGACTGCAATAAAGCAGCGCCAATAGTACCGCCGATAACAATTAATGCTGCAGGTCCATTTACCAGTGCGCTTATATGGCCACCTTCGAGGACATTGCCGCCTAGAATAGCGCCAAAACCAATAATTACACCCACTATGGTTAATAAATCCAAGTTACCCTCTCCTCAATGCAAAAGCGCTGTCATTATCTAACAGCGTACTATTAACTACCTCGTTAACGTCAATATCTTTTGGCATACAACATACCATACGATTACGTAGATTTTTAGCCAAAAACACCCTACTTTGTTGAATTAAATTACCAACGCCCCCCAATAACTGGGTGAGCACATATGGTGAAAGTGGAACACCCATTTTTTAGCTGTGGGGTGTGAGGGCCTAACGTCTATTGAGAAAGTTGCTATAAGTCGCTTAAAAGAATTAAGAAAACGCTTAGAGACACCCCCAATATTAAGTTCAATGGAACTTTGTTTTTTGCTCATACTCGTATTATTTACAATATCATCTCATTCTAATTTTTTTGATGGCATCTAATAACATTAATTATTCAAGCGTAACGTTTTAGCATATTGGGGATGTCCAGAATGATAGCGATGCCCCCATCTCCGGTTATTGTTGCGCCAGCTAGCCCATCAACTTGGGTCAACAAGGCGCCTAAAGGCTTAATCACGACCTCTTCCTGACCGAGAAGCTGGTCAACTACGAAGCCGACGTGTTGAAGACCAACATTAACCACTACGACGTGTTGATTATGCTCGATAATGTCTTCCTTCTTGTAATCAGGTATCAGCCATTCATTCAAATAATACAGCGGCACGGCTTTGCCACGAACTAGAACAACTAACTCACCATTAATTAAATTAGTATTAGACAAATCCAAACTCAGAATCTCGACTACATTTGACAATGGTAAGGCAAAAACTTGCTCAGAAAGTTTTACCATCAGCGTGGACATGATAGCCATTGTTAACGGTAATTTAATAATGATTTTACTTCCGACGCCTAATTCAGATTCGACGTACACGGTGCCATTCATTTCACTGATACGTGTTTTCACAACATCCATACCAACGCCACGGCCGGAAACATCAGATATCTCTACTTTAGTCGAAAAACCAGCCGCAAAAATTTGGTTGTAGCACTCTATGTCCGTCAGTCTTGATGCTGCATCCTCATCCATCAGTCCTTTAGTAACAGCACTTTCACGTAGTACCTTGGCATCCATACCCTTACCATTATCTTCTATGGTTAACAGTATATGATCGCCTTCCTGGAAAGCGCTTAAAACAACCAGGCCCTCTTCTGACTTTCCAGCCGCTATTCTTTCGGCAGGCGTCTCAATTCCATGATCAACTGCATTTCTAACTAAATGCACTAAAGGATCGGACAAAGCCTCTACTAAATTTTTATCTAAATCAGTCTCCTCACCCACTAATTCAAGTGAAATCTTCTTCTTAAGGCTTCTCGCTAAATCACGAACCACGCGGGGGAAGCGGCCAAAAACCTTTTTAATAGGCTGCATACGCGTTTTCATAACGGCTAATTGCAAATCGGCCGTCACAATATCCAGGTTTGAAATAGCTTTCGTCATTTCATCTTCTTCTTTATCTACACGCAGTTTAGTCAGCCTGTTCCTCACTAATACGAGTTCGCCCACCATATTCATAATTTCATCGAGACGCTTGGTATCGACGCGCACCGAAGTTTCTGCAGTTGGTTTTGCCGGTGCTTTAGCTTCTTTCACTGGCTGAACAGGTTTCTGTTTAGCTTCTTCTTTGTTAACGGGTTGCTTATCTACTGCTGTCACCTCAGCTGCAAGAACGGCAATCTCGAGTGTTTCTGTTGGCCCTTTACCTTCTCCATGCAAATCATCTAAGAGTTGATCAAACTCATCTTCCGTTATATTTTCAGAATTCTTATCTTTGTCAAACAAGGAAGGTTCAACAAAGGCCGCTGATGGTGCTTTATTTTTTCCGTGCAACTCGTCAAGCAGTCTTTCGAATTCTTCTTCGGTTATTTCACCAGATTCAGCGTCTGAAGATGGCTCTGCAGTAGAGTTTGAGTTTAAAGCCGATTTCAACATCGCGTCGAATTCTTGCTGTACTTCATCGCTAACTTGAGCCTCATCATGTGTAGAAGCGACTACTTTTACCTCTTCGACAATGGGCTTTACCGGAGTGTTAACTACTGGTGCAGCTTCTTCTTTGGGTAACTTAAATGCGGCTATTTCTGCGATAAGGGTTGCGTCTGCTGGCTCTGGATCCTCACCAGAACGAACCGCAGCGAACATCACGTTAACAACATCAAGTGCTCTTAAAATAGAATCCATTAGCGCTGCATCAGCAACTCGCTCACCCTTTCTTAACACATCAAAAACATCTTCTGCTATATGGCAAATATCAACCAAAGGATTTAAGGATAAAAAACCAGCACCACCCTTAACGGTATGAAAACCTCTAAATATTGAATTTAGCAGTTCTACATCCTCTGGAGATTGCTCCAGTTCAATCAACTGCTCACTTAATAGTTCAAGAATCTCACCCGCTTCTACTAAAAAGTCCTGCAGTATTTCATCGTCTGAATCAATAGCCATTATTTTTCTCTAAAACCCTAAACTCGATAAAAGATCGTCTACTTCGTCCTGGCTACTAACTGCTCCTTGGACAATAACTCCTGGAACTGCAGGACCATCTAACCCACCTTTTTTTCTTGCTTTGGTCTCTGTCTCTGGAGCGACAGCATTTTGCGTGCCTGCAATTCTGATCAAATTGACCAGGCTATCTTCGACGTCCTGAACTAAAGTAATCACCTTTTTAATGATCTGACTAGTCAAGTCCTGAAAACTTTGAGCCAAAACAATATCACTCGCCCTTTCATGGACAAATTTAGTGTTTTTACAAGACTCATCCAAAAATTCTGTGATTTCGCTCGACATCAATTTAAATTCTTTCAGTGATAACTCCCTACCTAAAAATTTATGCCAATTTTTTGAGAGTTCTTCTGATTTTCTTTGCATATCATCCGTGACGGGCAATATCTCATCTATCGCATTTAACGTTTTATTAGCAGCCTCATCCGTCATTTGAATCACGTAATTCAAACGCTCTTTCGCGTCAGGAATGCCACTATCCGTAAATTCACTTAGTTGAGAATCTAGCGCAAAAGAAGCTAAATTATCATGCAGTTGTCGGGTTAAAAGCCCCACTTCTTTAAACAAACTTTTTTCTCGATCTAGCGTCATGGAGTTAAGCAGTTCACCCATGGATATATCGTCATTAGTCTCTATGTTTTCAACCAGCAGTTTCGCCTTAGCAAGAAGCTGCTTTCTATCATTCTCATCCAGCATTTATATCCCCTTGAGGCTCAATTAAACGGCATTACGCGCGAAAATTTTATCGATTTTTTCTTTTAACGTGGCCGCCGTAAAAGGCTTAATAATATAGCCATTTACGCCCGCTTGAGCCGCTTCGATAATTTGTTCTCTTTTTGATTCAGCCGTCACTAACAGCACCGGCATATTTGCCGTTTCGGGGTTAGATCGTACTTCTTTCAATAAATCAATACCGCTCATTCCTGGCATATTCCAGTCAGTCACTAAAAAGTCATAATGACCCGATTTTAATTTTGGCCAGGCGGTTTGGCCGTCATCAGCTTCATCTAAATTCGTAAATCCCAGCTCCCTTAACAGGTTTTTCACAATTCTTCTCATCGTAGAAAAGTCATCTACCACGAGAATTTTCATATTCTTATCCAATTAGATTACTCCTTATATTTCACTTTATGTCCAAGCTTTCGGTCAACTTCCATACAAGTTTAGTCAAAAATTTTAAATTTGCTGTATTAAAGTTAAATTTATTCCTCTGATGGGGAAAAATTTAACAGGCGTGACTTTAAACGCAGCATCGCCTGGTTATTGATTTGACTTACTCGAGATTCGCTGACACCCAGCACTTTGCCAATTTCTTTCAAATTCAACTCATCGTCATAGTACAACGATACGACCATTCGCTCTCGTTCTGGTAAGTTTGAAATGGCGTCAACTAAGGCCGCCTTGAAGTTAATCTCGCTGAGGTTATCAACAACATTTTCTGACGAAGAATGATCATCACCGTCATCTATTTCGTCTGTGCTAAATAAACGGCAACAGGTGCTATCTTGCAAAATCTTATGATATTCTTCTAAGGTGATTTCCAGCAATGCCGCAATTTCAGTGTCACGCGCATCACGTCCCGTTTCCTGCTCAATTTGATGCATTACCTGGGTGATTTGCCGCGCCTTTCTATGCACCGATCGTGGCGTCCAGTCTGTACGTCTAACATCATCCAGCATGGCACCACGAATGCGAATTCCTGCATACGTTGAAAAACTAGCACCCTGAGTATCACTGTAATTACTGGACGCTTCCAACAAGCCCAACATGCCGGATTGTATGAGGTCTTCAACGAGGACCGTATCGGGTAGTCGTGCTAATAAATGGTAAGCGATGCGTTTAACCAAAGGCGCATGCGTAGCAACCAGCTCTCCGGCGTTTTTTGCCTGTAAGTTGGTATACATCGCAATACCGTTCACCCGGTCGACTCTCCTATTTTATTAGATTGAATAAGTCGCTCGACAAAAAACTCTAAATGCCCGCCCGCACCTCGTTGAACAGGCCAATTATCTATTGTTCTTGCCAGGTTTTTAATAGCCTGAGCAGATGGGCTATTGGGCGCTAAGTCAACAACCGCCTGCTGCTTCTGAACCGACGTTCGTAAACTCTTATCAAAAGGGACGGCGCCGGTGAAATGTAACGCAACATCCAGGTACTTGTCTGTCACCTTACACAGTTTTTGATATAAGGCCTTGCCGTGCTGAAGCGACTCAACCATATTGGTAATGATATGAAAGCGACTCAGACCGTGGTCGCGATTTAATAACTTAATCAACGCATAGGCATCTGTTAGTGACGTCGGCTCATCGCATACGACGATTAGAACTTCCTGGCACGCCCTGGCAAAATTAATGACTCCACCGTGAATACCTGCCGCCGTATCGACTAATAACACGTCAATATCTTGTTCGAACTCACTGAACGCATGGATGATACCCGCCTGTTCCATCGTTCCTATTTCGGCCATATGCTGTACGCCAGACGAGGCCGGTATAACCTTTAATCCATCGGGGCCTTCAACCACAATTTCGTCTAGCGTTTTTTCGCCATTCAAAACATGGGTTAAATTAAATTTAGGGTGTAAGCCAAGCAAAATATCTACATTGGCTAAACCCATATCGGCATCAAGCAAGGCCACCTTACGGCCTAATTTACACATTGAAATACCAAGATTGACAGACAGGTTGGTTTTACCAACACCACCCTTGCCACTGGCTATTGCGATAACCCTGATGGGTTTAGTGTTTGTCATTCTGCGTATTCCTGATGCCTGATCTAATCCTTCTTTAAACATGCGCATGACGCGATGGCCCGCCTAGCAATACGGACAAAGCAATATCATCATCTGACATTGCCATCGGTTCAATAAATTTCGCCATTAGATCGTCCGCCGACGGATAATGAAGATCCTCTGGAACTCGCTGGCCATCTGTTACAAAGCTAAGAGGAATTTGTTGTTCAATAATCGCAGATAACGCACTACCAGGGCAATCAGTTTCGTCAAGTTTAGTTAAAATACAGCCCTTAGGATTAGCGTCCGAAAACGTTTTAATTACCTCGCGCATCGCTCGCGACTCGGTAGTGGCTGAAATCACCAAAAACTTATCAATATTAAACTTATCGTCTCGTAACAACTTAAATTGTTCGGTCATTCGAATGTCGCGCTGACTCATGCCAGCTGTATCAATCAACACCAATCGTTTGTCCACGAAGTCCGTTAACGCCTCCTGGAAGTCCTCTTGATTTGATGCAACGCGCATCGGAACGCCTAAAATTCTAGCAAAATTACTCAGTTGTTCGTGCGCACCTATGCGGAAATTATCCGTTGTTATTAACGCCAACTGCTCTGCCCCGTGACGCATTCTAAAGCGCGCAGCTATTTTGGCTATAGTCGTCGTTTTGCCCACACCCGTTGGGCCAATTAGCGCTACCAAACCTCCATCATTGAGTATTGTGTTTTCCATGATAGGTAGTGATTGTGAGGCCATTTTAAGGCAGCTGATCCATGCCCCTTCAAGCTCCGTTTCTGCATCGACGGATTCAGCGAGCTTCAGACTCAGTTTTTTCGAAAAACCGGTATCCAATAAACGTCTGATAACATCGATTCTTACTGGGTTTTGCTGCGTTTTGTCCGCCCATGATAAGGCATTGAGTTGCGTTCTGAATTCATGACGCATCATATCCAGTTCATGTTTAACCGCTTTAATAGCGGGGTCTTCGATCCACTCAGTTTTTTTGTCCGTCTCTAAAACCGTTACTTTTGCCGGTTTTTTAAGCGATTCTTTCGGGACTAGCTCGCGCCTTTTTTTAACCGGCGTGTAGTCTTCTCGATACGCCTGTTTAGGTGGTGTATTCCAATCAATCGACACCCTGTCATTTTTAAGTTCAGCGTCCAGTAGCGCGTCTAATCTAGATTCACTTTTATCAGCGGCGTCTTGAATCGCTCGTTCATCATAGTCTTTTGCCGCTATCACCTCGACACCGCCATCAACGCTGGTATTGGATAAAATTACGGCATCAACACCTAATTCTTCTTTCACCAATCTAAATGCCTCTCGCATATCAGGAGCAAGGAATCGCTTAATTTTCATTGATTATTACCTCGTAAAGTATTTTTACCCCTACAGAGGGTAAGTTTTGTGAAAGCTAATACCTGTTCGAATTTAGCTTTATCCATTTTGCCCAACACTGCCGACAACACGCACCTGCCTATCTTCTGGAATTTCGTTATAAGACAACACATTTAGATTGGTTATCGAGTGACGAACAAAACGAGCTAACCATGGCCTTAAAAAAGAGGACACCAACAGCACCGCACTTTTACCTTCCATTTCCAATTTCTGCGTGCTTTCCTGTAATGCATTTATCATTCGTTCCGCTAACCCTGGTTCCAGCCCTGCGCTGCCATTTTCTGACGCTTGTAGACTTTGTTGCAATAAGCGTTCCAAATCTGGATCTAGCGTAATAACGGACAGTTCTTTGTCTAAGCCACTGATTTTCTGAACAATCGACCGTCCAAGCGAAACCCTGACGGCGGCCGTTAGTGCGCCAGTATCTTGACTCACTCGGCCATGCTCAATTAACGTTTCAGCCACTGTTCGTAAATCTCGTACGGGTATATTTTCCTGTAATAAGTTTTGCAGCACTTTCACTACCGAGCCGAGAGGTAAGGTATCTGGCACTAAATCTTCTACTAATGTTGGTGCTGATTTTTTCAGTGTATCCAGCATTTGTTGTACTTCTTCATGCCCCAGCAACTCATACGCGTGGGTTTGTATTATCTGGCTTAAATGCGTGGCCACGACCGTGCCAGGGTCAACGACGGTATAACCCATCGTTTGTGCCTGATCTTTTTGATTGGCTTCAATCCAGACCGCATCTAGGCCAAAGGCCGGGTCTTTAGTCGCCAAACCGCTAATATCACCAAATACCTGGCCCGGGTTTATCGCCATTTCTCTATCGGGGTGAATCTCTACCTCGCCAATATTAACGCCCATCAAGGTTAAGCGATAAACATTCGGCGCGAGATCCAAATTATCTCGAATATGCACCGCTGGAATCAGGAAGCCTAACTCTTGCGATAACTTTTTACGCACACCCTTAATACGCGACATCAACTCGCCCCCTTGCGCCTTATCTACCAAAGGAATTAAGCGATAGCCAACTTCTAGCCCTATCATATCAACGGGTGCTACGTCGTCCCATGACAGTTCTTTTGGCTCATTGGGTAGCGCCTGAACTGGAGACGCAATGGGCTCAGGGCCTATTTGCTCTAACACTAATTGTTTTTTATAAACTGAATACGCTAAATACCCAAGCGTGACGGCAATGATAAGAAACACCGTATTGGGCATACCAGGAATCAAGCCCAAACTGCCTATAATCGCCGCGCTAATAGCCAATGCCTTAGGGTTACTGAGTACTTGCAACGTCACTTGTTCACCCATGTCTTGCGCACTATTGACCCGCGTTACTATTATCGCCGTCGCGGTTGATAATAAAAGGCCGGGGATCTGAGCCACCAGGCCGTCGCCAATCGTCAGTAAGGTGTAATATTCCATCGCTTGCGAAAAGGGTAATCCGTGTTGCAACGTTCCAACGCCTAAACCACCGACTATATTAATAAGTAGAATCAGAATACCCGCGACCGCGTCGCCTCGTACAAATTTACTCGCGCCGTCCATAGAGCCATAAAAATCGGCTTCCTGACTGATTTCAGCTCGGCGGTCACGTGCCTGATCTTGCGTCAGTACCCCGGCATTTAAATCCGCGTCAATCGCCATTTGTTTGCCCGGCATCGCATCAAGGGTGAAACGTGCGCTCACTTCCGATACACGCCCAGCACCTTTCGTCACCACGACAAAGTTAATGATAATTAAGATACTAAAGACCACTAGTCCAACTGCGTAGTTACCACCAATGACGAACGCACCAAATGCCTCGATAACTTTACCCGCAGCGTCACCACCATTATGACCTTCCAGTAGTACTACGCGCGTTGAAGCCACGTTTAAACTCAGCCTCAGTAAAGTGGCCACTAACAGAAAACTGGGGAAAACCGCGAAATCTAATGGGCGGAGCGCATAAACAACCACCATTAAAACAATCAGTGATAAAGCAATATTAAAGGTGAACAACAGGTCTAACATGAACGGCGGCAAAGGTAACACCAACATGGCCAACATCACCATAATAAGAATGGGCGCACCCATTCCATTACGGGCAAAATCTAATAACAGTTTTGATATCGCGTTAAAGTTCATCTTATTAATTGCTCATTAAATTATTAGTGCGTTCTGTTTGCGTATTTTTTATATTCATCGGGAATAGAAACATCCTTTGGCGGCGCAGGTTTTTTCCAGCGTTTTTCGGTCGCAATTCTTAACTGGTATACGTATGCCAGCACTTGCGCTACCGCAAGATATAAGCCCTTGGGGACTTCATCATCGATTTTCGTGGTGTAGAACAAGGCCCTTGCAAGCGGTGGCGCGGATACAAGCGTGACGCCATTAGCAATACCAATATTCCTGATTTGCGCCGCGATTAGGTCGGTGCCTTTTGCTACGACTATCGGAGCGCCCGTTCCACCATCTTCATACTTCAGTGCAATTGCAAAGTGCGTTGGGTTGGTCACAATAACGTCCGCCTTGGGCACTTGTTCTAACATCCTGCCCCGCGACATTTCTTGTTGTAATTGGCGTATTTTACTTTTAACTTCAGGCCGCCCTTCTGTTTGCTTCATCTCGTCTTTTACTTCTTGCAGTGTCATTTTGAGCTTCTTTTTGTATTCCCAAAGACTAAAAGGAACGTCAATAGCCACGACTAACAATAACGAAGCACATAAAACAACAAAAGACAGGGTCATCAAGTCGCTCGCGCGTAGCAATGCCGCCGGCAAAGATAAATTGCTGAAATTAATAAATTCTGGCAAATAGGCGTCAGCCAGTACAAACATCACACCTAGCACCAATAAAAATTTCAGTAGCGATTTTACCAACTCAATCAAACTACGCATCGAGAACATCCGCTTTAAACCCTCTACTGGATTCATTTTGCTTGCTTTGGGCATAAACGCATCAGCGCTGAACGACCAACCACCCATTGAAATCGGGCCGGCAAGTGCAGCTATCATCATCGCCGCTAAAAAAGGCCCAACGAATACAAGAGCGTCTTGCATCGATGATTGTAAACTGGTGACCATTTTCAATGGCTCAAACATGCTCGCTCTGTCAATCGAAAATGAGCTTTCCATCACCGACCATAAACCCTTAAAAATACGATCACCGGTCATCCAGATCATTATTGAACCCATCATTAAAACAACCACCGTATTGAGTTCTCTGGAGCGCGCTATATCACCCTTTTTTCGAGCGTCATCTTCCTTCTTGGCGGTGGGTTCTTCGGTTTTTTCTTGGTCGCTGTCTTGTTCTGCCATATCAGTTCCTTATGCGAAGAAAATCGCCAATAACGCCATAGCTTTCAGCCAACAAGTTAGTAAAATTATTCATCACAGAGGGTACCGTAACCCACATTAAAAGCGCCCCCAATACCAGCGTAATAGGGAAGCCAACGGCAAAAATATTCAACTGTGGTGCCGCCTTTGTGACCACACCAAACGCAATATTCACCATCAATAAAGCAGTCATCGCTGGCAATGCCATCAAAAGACCCGCAGCAAATAGCCGACTCGACCACGCAATAATCGACCATAAATCAGAGCGTTCAATTCCTTCTATTCCTATAGGCAAGGTTTGAAAACTCTCTATCAGCATTTCGATTAAAACCAGGTGTCCACCGAGGGTTAAGAACAATAGCGTAGATAGGACCAGGTAAAATTGACTAATAACCGGAACGCTAACACCCGTTGCAGGATCGACCATCGACGCAAAACCCAGGCCCATACTATAGGCGATGCCTTGGCCCGCAAAAATGACCGCACTAAAAACCAACTGCAAAACAAACCCCATTATCAAACCTATCAAAATTTGTTGCACACCGGTCATCAGACCTTCGTGGCTCAACACTTCAATTGGAGCTTGTTCTGGTAAAAGAGGAATGGTAAAAAATGTAACAGCCAGCGCCGCGCCTACAATAATTTGACTGGGTATAAATCGACTGCTAAAAACTGGAATCGTAACAAACATTGAACTGATTCTTAATAGCGGCCAAAAAAAACTGGACGCCCATAACATGATTTGTTGTTCGCTAAAAATCATTTTGATGAGCCGCCATTATCTTGACCTTTCAACCAATCAACTCGGGGATTTGTAAAAATGTTTGGCGTGTAAAATTTATAATTAAGCGCAACATCCATGGGCCGGCGACCGATAAAACAACCACTGTAATCAACAGTTTAGGTACAAAACTTAAGGTCATCTCGTTGATTTGAGTCGCTGCCTGAAACATCGCAACAAGAAGACCAATGGCCAAAGCAGACAATAAAATAGGCGCAGACAACATCACCGTCACCTGTAACGCCCTTTCGCCTAACTCCATAACGCTATCTGGTGTCATTTATTAATATCTCCTAGATAAAAAAGCTGGCGGCCAGCGTTTCCATAATGAGCGCCCAGCCATCCACTAAAACGAATAACATCAACTTAAAGGGTAAAGAAATAATCAACGGGGACAGCATCATCATACCCATCGACATCAACACACTGGCGACTACCATATCGATAATCAAAAACGGAATAAAAATCATAAAGCCAATCTGAAACGCAGTTTTTAACTCACTGGTCACAAAGGCTGGCAACAATAAAGAAAGGGGTACATCCGTAGCTTCGGTTATCGGTTCAGCGCCAGAAATTCGAGCGAACATATCCAGGTCATCGCTTCTTGTTTGGCGCAACATAAATTCGCGAAATGGGACCATCGCTTTGCTTATTGCAACATCCGCCGCAATCGCGTCATTTAAGTAAGGCTGTAAGGCTTCATCATTAGCTCGCTCCAACACTGGCGACATGATAAAAAAAGTTAAAAACAGGGCCAGGCCTAATAAAATTTGATTACTCGGTGTTTGTGGTGTGCCCATAGCCTGGCGCAGAATAGAAAAAACAATGATGATCCGAGTGAATGATGTCATCATCACCAATAAACTCGGCAACACCGTTAACAGCGTCATCACAGCCAAAATTTGCAGCGTCACCGAATAGCTTTTTCCATCACCAGCGATGGTTATTGCTTCAATACCATTGGCTGCAAAACCGCTAAGCGGCGTAAGAGCAAGTAAAATGGCTAGGGCATTATATTTTTTCATTCGGCCTGCTTTTTGTTCATCATTTTTTGCAGGCTTTCTTGAAAGCCTGATGACGTTTGAGTTGTTTCTTCAGATATTTCCCCAGCTGCAAAGGTGTGTAGATTTTCTACGCGGCCCGGTGCCACACCGAGCAAAATATACTGTTGCCCAGCACGAATCAAAAGGGCTTTTTCTCGACTTCCTAGAGAGATCCCGGATAGTATTTTTAGCTGACCCGTATGACGATTACCGCTAAATCCGGCAAAACGCTTTGCTACCCAGGCAATCGCTATAATCATTAACAATACGAAAATTAAACCGACCGTCCATTGCGCTAGGTTTGCCGTTGACATCGGATCGATGCTTTTAGAGCCTGGCATAACTGGCTCAGCTGAGCACGCGAGACTCGAAACAAAAACAAGAAAAAGGTTGAGCAGTTTATGCATTATCTCAACTTTTTAACGCGTTCAGCAGGACTAATAATATCGGTCAGACGTAGACCGAACTTATCGTTAACGACGACCACTTCTCCTCGAGCTATCAACGTTTTATTGACCAATACATCCATCGGCTCACCGGCTAAGCGGTCGAGTTCAATAACGGAACCTTGATTGAGCTGAAGTAAATTACGAATACTAATTTTGGTATTACCCACTTCCATAGAGATCGTAACAGGTACGTCTAAGATGACATCCAGGTTCAGCTCACTATTCGAACTAGCCACACTCGTATTAGACAGTGCGTCAAAAGAAGCCGTTTCAGCATTTGCCTGTTCGTTTAACGCATCACCCCAATCAGCATCTCCACCTGCACCTGCATCTCCACCTGCGTCGGCTTCGCCCGCTGCTTGTTCCTCAAGCGCATCACCCCAGTCAGCGTCATTATTTTCATCATCGCTCATACTTTATTCCTCTTCTTTGATTCTACTTTTCGCTTCTTCACGTTCCATTTTTTCTTGCAGTTGCACGGCAAAAAAACCATTACTTACGCCGAGCTTGCCTCTAAATAAAGGCATTTCTCCCGATTCTATAATCACTTTTTCAGGCGCATCAATAGGCAAAACATCACCCACTTTAAAAGTCAATATATCGCCAAGTGTCATTTCCTGTTTTGATAAGGTACTAACAAGGTCAACCTCAGTCGTCTTAATATCTTTTCTTAATGTTGACTTCCATCGTTCGTCAGTATCACCTCTATCACTTTGAATCCCCGCATCGAGCAATTCACGAATGGGCTCTAACATGGTGTAGGGCAAACTAAATTGAATATCACCACCCCCACCTTCTAACTCCAGGTGAATCGTGGAAACAATCATGATCTCCGTTGGGCTGACAATATTGGCAAACTGGGGGTTTACCTCGGAGTTTACGTACTCAAAATTTAACTTTAAAACCGGCTCCCACGCCTTCACCAAGTCGACAAATATAAGATCTAAAACTATCCGCACAACTCGCATTTCTGTTGCTGTAAATTCACGCCCCTCAACCTTGTTATGAAAACGACCAGAACCACCAAAATAGGTATCAACAATCGTAAATACTAAACTGGGGTCCATTACAAATAGCGCTGAACCCCTGAGTGGCTTGATTTTTACGATATTCAAATTAGTCGGGACGAATAAGCTGTGTACGTACTCTGAAAACTTCAACATTTGAATGCCGGAAATAGACATTTCAGTCGAACGTCTTAACATATTGAAAAGGCTGATCCGGAAGTATCGCGCGAAACGCTCATTGACCATTTCAAGCGTCGGCATCCTACCTCGAATAATCCTGTCCTGGCTGTGAAAATCGTAGCTTGCTGCTTCACCAGAAGGTGCACTGACGCCCGTTTCAGTTTCTACACCACCATCATCAACGCCGTGCAATAGAGCATCAATTTCGTCCTGCGATAATAAATCCATATCAGACATTTATTGCATCACTAAGTCTGTAAAAAAAACTTCTTCTACTTTTTGGGTGATTTTTTTGTCTACCAACACCTTATTCACTTCGTTTTTCACGGCCGCCTGTAAAGCAAGTTTACCTTCAGCCGTTTTAAGCGTTTCGGGGTTTTGATTAGAAAGCATCATTAAAATGTTATTCCGTATAACGGGGTTATGAAGCGTTACCGCATCTATGACTTTGTCATCGGTCGCCATTAAAGTCATGTCGACTTTAAGTACTTTAATTTGTCCATTTTGAAAGTTCACCAGAAAAGATGGTGACAAAGAATAATAACTGACTTCTCTTACAGACTCGCCCTCGCCCTCTCCTTCATCCTCGTTTACCGCATCTAATGAAGCTTCTTTAGCAGGGTCAGATGGCTCTACCGTCTGTTCTGCATCAAAAAAACCTGCAAAAAACAAGGTCGTAGCAATAATGATCAACAGAGCAACAATGCCGCCCACAATCATGATAATTAATTTCTTTTTTGACCCACCCGCCTGTTCGACCGACTCGTCTTGTTCTTCTTCAGCCATGATGCCCCTCAAGTGTTATGATTAAAAATAGTAAAAGCAATTGTTGTGCCATTTAAAAAACAATTGAATATCATACGCTTACGGCACACTAAAAAGCGCACGTCAAATTCAAGTCATTATTATAGGACTATAGTTAAGGTATTCGTCAAAATTCTGGCATACCCATAAAAAAGCCGAGGTGCGGTAAGGCATCTCGGCTCGAATACTAATTCATTGATTGAAATTTTCTCTATACGTTGCTTTCAATACTCCGTCTAGAAAACACCTTAAACAACACCGGTATGATAACTAACGTTAACAAGGTGGAAGAGAACAAACCGCCGACGACCACTGTCGCCAAAGGGCGTTGCACCTCAGAACCAACACCCGTTGCCAGCAACATTGGAATTAACCCCAGCGCGGCGATTGATGCGGTCATCAACACGGGGCGTAAACGAGATAGCGCACCCTCAAATATAGCGGCATTAATCTCAACGCCGTTGGCTAAACGTTGATTAATCGCATTCACCATCACCACTCCATTCAATACCGCCACTCCAAACAGGGCAATAAAGCCAATCGAACCTGGCACAGACAAATACTGACCCGATACGAATAAAGCAGCGATACCACCCACCAACGCGAGCGGTACGTTAAGCATAATTAACATCGCTTGACCGATCGAGTTAAAGGCAAAATACAATAATAAAAATATCAGCCCCAGTGATAACGGCACGACGATCATTAAACGCGCCTGTGCGCGCTGCTGATTTTCAAACTGGCCACCAAACACTACGGTATAACCGGCTGGCAACTCAACTTCATCATTAATACGTCGTTGTAATTCTGCCACCAAACCACCCATATCACGGCCTTCGACATTGCTTTGAATGACCACTCGGCGCTGAACATCGTCGCGCCTGATTTGCGGTGGCCCAGACTCTATAGCAACCTGAGCAACGTCACCGAGTTTTACCCAGGCACCGTTAGCCGCTTGCAAAACCAGTTCACGGATAGCATCGACATCATTACGATATTCCTTAGCTAAACGCACATAAATATCATAACGTTCGTTGCCGTTAATCACCTGTCCAGCGGCGCGCCCGCCAACCGCGTCAGACACCAAATCCATCACTTGCGCCATCGGAATACCAAACCGAGCTAACTTATCTCGATCAGGTCGTATAGCCAACTGGGCTTCGCCACCGATTTGTTCCATCGCTACACCACGCGTGCCGTCGACACTTTTCACCAAAGCCTCTATTTCACCGCCTTTTTTTGCCAATATAGCCAGGTCTGAACCAAACAGCTTGATCGCCAATTGTGCTCGCACACCAGAGAGTAGCTCATCAACGCGCGTCGCAATGGGTTGTGAAAATGAGAACAATAAACCTGGGTATTGAGACAATTTTTCTTTCATCAATGCCTGTAACTCCAGTCGATTCGATGCGCTAGTCCATTCGCTGACGGGCTTAAGCCCTACGAAGGTTTCGATATTGGACACTGGTTCTGGGTCACCGCCTATTTCAGGCCGCCCTACTCGGCTGGTTGCATACAGAACTTCTGGAAAGGTAAGCAAAATCGCCTCCAGTTTTGCGGACACCTTCAACGATGTATCCAGGCTTGAAGAAGGCGCCAGCGTGGTTCTAATATTTAACGTCCCTTCTTCTAGTTCAGGTACAAATTCGGTGCCTAAAAACGGAATCAGGATTAATGAAGCAATAAACAAACCGAGCGCAATAAAAATAACAGGCTTACGTTTTGCCTGCGCCAACGGCAGTACTTTTCGATAGAGCCGATCCAGTGGCGGCATAACATAGCCTTCTTTGTGCGCGACGCCTCGGGTAAATAAATAGGTCGCAAGAGCGGGAACTACCACCAAAGCGACCAATAACGACGATACCATCGCCAGCACGATAGAAATAGCCATCGGTTGAAACAATTTACCTTCCACGCCTTCAAGACTGAATAATGGCGCAAAGACGATGATAATAATTAACACCGCAAAAAATACCGGCCGCGCTACTTCACAGGCGGCTTCTTTAATTCGCAAAGCTATACCATGCCTATCATGCGCAGAGTCATAGGGGTCATCGTCATTTGGCGCCTGCCGTTGATGCAATTGGTGTTGCTGGTCGGGATTCGTCAGATGGCCAAAAATATGTTCCATCATAACCACCGAGCCATCTACCATCATACCGATGGCGATCGCTAAGCCACCGAGTGACATCAAATTAGCCGATACGCCCCACTGCGCCATCGCCATTAAAGCCAAACCAATAGAAATGGGAACCGATATCAACACCAAAAAGGTGGCGCGAAGGTTAACCAGAAACAACATCAGTACGATAACGATTAGTACGAAGGCCTCAAGCAAGGCTTTTGATACCGTGTTGACTGCCTGATCAACTAAGCTGGACTGATCATAAAACGGCTCCAGTGTGACGCCATCCGGCAAGGCGGTTTGTATTGCCGCCAGACGTGACTTAATACCATCAATGGTCGCTTTTGTATTAGCGCCTAAGCGTTTCAGTACGACTCCAGCCACCACTTCGCCCAACGCCTCTGGTTTACCATTAGCATCGCGCCGCGTGATGGATACTGCACCTTGTCGAATTTCGGCGCCGAAACCCACCGTCGCCACATCACTCACGCGCACGACCACTCCATCCACATTTTTTAGTGGAATATTACTGATGTCGCGAAGGCCATCTTCGCCACTACGCACCCAACCAACCCCGCGTACGACCAGTTGCTCATCACCACGGTCCATATACCAACCGCCGGCGTTACGGTTATTTTCTTCAACCGCCTGCGCGACGTCATCACCCGTTATCCCATACGATAACAAACGTTGTGGCTTGAGTTGCACCTGATACTGACGAACCTCACCGCCAAAGGATAATACTTCGGTGACGCCGTCTACTGGCATTAACAATAGTTTAACGATCCAGTCGTTATAGCTACGAAGCGTTATTGCATCGTGTTTCGTCGAATCCTCCGCACGTAAAATGTATTGATAAACCTGGCTTAAACCCGATGAATTCGGGCCAATTCCCGGCGAACCAATGCCGTCGGGGATTTGCTCACGTGCTGTTTGTAATTGCTGAAATACCAGCTGCCGGGCGAAATAGATATCGGTACCTTCATTAAATACCACGGTAATAACCGATAAACCCGTTTTAGAAATTGAGCGAACTTCTTCAACATCAGGTAATGAATACATCACCGCTTCGATGGGGAAGGTAATTAACTGTTCCACCTCCTCGGCGGCCAGGCCTTGCGCCTCGGTATTGATTTGCACCTGCACATTGGTGACATCTGGAAACGCATCGAGATTCAGCTTCGGTAAAACTAATGCCCCACCGACCATCGTCGCGACCAGTGCTATAACGACCAATAGACGGTTTTTCACCGCCCAACTAACTATTGCATTTAACATCGTAAAACCCCTAGTGGTTATGGATATCGAAACCGGCTTTAGCCAGCTCTGATTGAATAAAAAAGGCACCCTTAGTTACCACGCGGGTACCGGGTTTTATGCCTTCAATAACGGCCAGTCCGCCCTGAGTTTTTATCAACTCCACTTCCTGAGCGGCGAACTCTCCTTTTTCGTGTTCAAGAAAAACAGCCCAATCACCGTCTGGACTTCTCAAAACTGAATCAACTGGAACGACTAACGCTTGCACCGTGTTAATGCTGTTGATTTGTGCCTCTACAAACACGCCGGGGTGTAACTGATCATTTGGATTAGCGATTGCGATACGCACTCCCAGGGTTCGGGTGTCTTCATCTAAAGCATGATGAACCTGAACGACAGTACCCGGAAATTTATTATCACCCGATGTGACCACGGCTAAGCCACCGGCCCTAACCAATCTAGCCTGGCTTGGCGTTAACTTCGCCTCAACCCACAATACCGATTCGTCACTTATCGTGAAAAGTTTCGTGCCCGGCTGAATCAATTCGCCGACAATAAACTGGTCAGAAATAATGGTACCGTCTTGCGGGGCCTGTAACTGAAACGTCCCATTAGCCTTTGACGCATCACCATTTTTTATCAAGGATTCAAGCTCTGTCGCCGTCATACCGTAAGCTAACACGCGTGCCTTTGCCTGCTCATATGCAACACGTGCGTTGGTATAGCGTTGTCCAGACACCACCTTGCTACCCAGTTGTTTAACCCGTTGCCATTCACGACCAGAGACAAGAAGATCCCCCTGAGCGGCGGCCATTTCAACACTCGACAGGGTGACTAAAGGTTCACCGATTTTAATAACATCGCCTAACTTTACGTGCCGCGCTACCACTTGTGAGGCGACGCGTGGAGTCACGAAAGTTGTTTTATAGGCATTCAGGACAACCTCACCTGGCGCATTAATCTCATCGGCAAAGTCTTCTGGTTGAATTTCACTAACCTCAATCCCAGCCATTTCAATTTGTGCCGCGCTTAGCTTGACAGATTGCTCCTCTTCAAGCTCTACATGCCCTGCTTCACCATGACCTTCATCTTCTGCCGCGAAAGAAATGTTGCTCATAACCATCAACACACTGAGTAAGATAGTTCTCAGAGCCGCACTATTACTATTCAAAATCTTCATTACTTCTCTCCTGCATTATTTAGCAACCAATGTTGTATACGGCCAGTGGCAATCAGCCACTCGCTCCAGTCTGTCCACAGGCGACCACGTTGTTGAATGGCACTGGCTTTTGTTTCCAACGCCTGGCTTAGTTGAATCAGGTAATCCGTCGTGCTCAACTCACCCGCTTTCCATAAGCGTTCGAGTAATAGGATTTGCTCGTTCAGCGTGTTTGCGACTGAAGCTTCCCAGAATAACCAGGCGCCCCGACTCAAGTCGTATGACGCATCAGCAATTTCATACCGGTTTTTGAGCGCCCTATACACTCCATTCGCTTGACGTTCCGCCTGTATCATCTGTGCATTAGCCGCATCCACTTCTGCCTTGAACGTATTTCTCACCTGAAATGGCATCGAAAACGTTAAGCCCAGCACCTCGGCAGATTCTTCCCGACCAGCGCGTAAAGCGACGGTTGGCTTGGCCGCCCCCTGCCCCAGTTGTACTTTAATATTGGCCTGAGCTACCTGAACCGCCGCCGTCGCTTCAAGCATCTGGGGTAGTTGTTGAACGGTGCTCTCTACATCCAATGATTGCGATTTTGGGTCAGGAAAATGAGTTGGCATCTTTGGCAGTTCGCTATTCGTAACGCCAGTTAGAGCCATCAGATTTTGCCTTGCTCGTATCTGTTGTGACATAGCATCGGCCAGTTTAAAACGTGCTTGCGCAGACGAAAACTTGGCAAGATCAACGTCAACCCGTCCCAAATCACCCGTATCGAATCGCTGTTTTGCAAGCGTTGCGAAACGTTGCATCAGACTATCGCTCTGTTCGGCTAGTGACTTTAAAGCCTCAGCCGTATACAGCTCAGATAAACTGGCCAGTAACTCCAGAGCAATTCGTCGTTGCGTCGATTGAAACGCCATATCTGCCAACAACCGTTGCGAATTGGCAAAGCTGGACTTTGCCCCACGGCTATCACCCCAGTCAATTGTTTGGCTAATACCCAAGGTCGTTGTACTAACGTCATCGACAGACTCCGTATCCAACTCTAATTCTGGGTTATAGAGCGCTTTACTAGCGGCTACTTGCTGGAAGCCGGCCGAATCAATGGCCGACATCGCGGCTAATACCGAAGGATTATTGTCTACATTTTTATTTAACCAGCTCTGTAACGTTGCGTTTTGTTGAATATAGCTAGAAGCGTCTGTTTTAATCGTTTCGGCCAGGGCCGCTTGCGCTAGCCATGCACTGCTAGCAAAAATGCTAATAACCAGGCCTCGTCTAATATGTGATCGTATCGTCATGATTTAATTCTCGAATAAATATAATAAAACACGCGCTGTGAGCACGTGTAAAAACCAGTTTTAACTGGCGATATTCAAAAATTAAATACTAGGAGGCCTTAAATGGGGGGTGGTAATAAATGAAACAAACCGTTCAGAGTAATCGTTGATCGCTATGGAGTGATTTATCTGCGATGAAAAAGTAACGTCCGATAAAAAGCCCACCAGGTGTGCAGATATATGACCACAGTGATCGCTCGCATTGTCAGTTATTAATTGTTTATCAGAAAAGTCTAGCTGGCTATCAATAAGGTTAGGGCCGGAAGCCGTGTTGATGTTATTTATATCGATCGCGTGCTCATCAAATGCCCAAGCACTACTACTAGCAAGGATGCATAATATTAAGATAGATAATAATAGTTTTTTCAGGGTGGGCATTCGCGCATCAATTAACAATAACGCACCCAGTTTATCAAACTTCTACTCGTTTTCATACGATCTAAATCAGTTAACACACCTGTGACTTTGTCATCAGTGAAATAAATATGGCATAACAACGTAAACAGCCTTCATATTTATTGACGATCAGAAACCTTTTCGTCGAATAAATGGGGACAACTTTGAGTTAGCTTTGCGTCAGGGGGAGAAATCAATGCCTAAGCCTTACACTACGTATTAAGCCGCGCGTTTAAATATATAACGTGGTTAATGGGTGAGTTTTTTTCTTAGGGGTATCAAGTTTGCTAATCCCTTGATTTTTAATGGTGGAGAGAGAGGGATTCGAACCCTCGATGGGCTATAAAACCCATACTCCCTTAGCAGGGGAGCGCCTTCAGCCGCTCGGCCATCTCTCCCGAGATCGTTATTTATTTAGATATTTCCTTCAGACTTTTTTTCATCTTGAATTTTATTATAAATCTCTTCACGATGAACAGAAATGCTTTGAGGTGCATCGACCCCAATTCTCACCTGGTTGCCTTTTACGCCTAATACGATAATGGATACGTCATCACCAATAATGAGTGACTCGCCAACCTTTCGCGTTAAAATTAACATAATTGCTCCTTTTGCTTTAACTTCCTAAAGCGTTTCCAGCCAAAATTTATTGATTTATACTACAGCCGGTATTCTAGCATAGCTGTTCGCCTGCAAACAGCACTCTACAGCAGTTTATTCGTTGGCTAAACCAAAAGATTCGTGCAAAGTACGCACCGCGAGTTCTAAGTATTTTTCATCCACGACAACTGAAATTTTGATTTCGGAGGTCGATATCATTCGAATATTTATCCCTTCCTCAGCAAGCGCGGTAAACATTTGGCTCGCAATACCTGCGTGTGACCGCATACCGACACCGACGATAGATACCTTGACGATTTTATCGTCACCGGCTACTTTTTTGGCGCCTAATTGTGTGCAAATATTTTGCAATATTTGCACGGTCTTTTGATAGTCATTCCTGTGCACGGTAAACGTGAAGTCTGTGGTTTTATCCTCCGCCACGTTTTGTACGATCATATCTATTTCAATATTCGCGTCTGACACAGGTTTTAAAATCGCAGCAGCGACACCCGGCATATCGGGCACGCCTTCTAAAGTGACTTTAGCTTCGTCACGATTAAACGCAATTCCTGAGATTAATGCCTTTTCCATTTCCTCATCCTCATCCTCATAAGTTATTAGTGTGCCTTCCCCTTCTACAAAGGTTGAAAGCACACGCAACGGAACATTGTATTTACCGGCAAACTCAACGGAACGAATTTGCAAAATTTTTGAACCTAAACTGGCCATTTCTAACATTTCTTCAAAGGTTATTTTATCTAACCTTCTTGCCTTCGGCTCTACTCTTGGGTCGGTCGTATAAACCCCATCTACGTCGGTATAAATACGACACTCTTCCGCTTGCAAAGCAGCCGCTAAAGCTACTGCAGTGGTATCCGACCCGCCACGTCCTAGCGTAGTAATGGCACCGTCTTTGGTAACGCCCTGAAAACCCGCCACTACAACGATATTGCCCGCACTTAAATCTGCTCGAATTTTATCCGTTTGAATTTCTTCGATACGCGCTTTGCCATAAGCATCGTCGGTAATGATTTTTACCTGGTTGCCTGTATAGGAAACTGCGGCCTGATCGAGCTCTTCCAGCGCCATACACAACAAAGCAATCGTAACTTGCTCCCCTGTAGATAACAGTACGTCCATTTGCTTTGCCGATGGAGACTTTTGCACCTGCCTGGCTAATTCGGTCATGCGATTGGTTTCACCGCTCATCGCCGAAACTACTACGACGAGGTCATGCCCGGTTTTATTTTTTTCATCGACTAGTTTTCTAGCGACTTCCTGTATTTTTTCTGTTGTGCCAACAGAAGTACCACCGTATTTATGAACGTGTAAACTCATTTTTTATTACGCTAGTTGTTGTTTAATCCAGTCAGGGACCGATTTTAGTGCTGCTTCTAGGGCAGCAGGATTATCGCCACCCGCTTGCGCCATATCAGGACGACCACCGCCCTTACCGCCAACTTGTTGGGCAACAAAATTAACTAAATTTCCTGCTTTAATTCTGCCCGTTTGTTCCTTTGATACGCCCGCAATTAATGTGATTTTATCACCATCGACGGTAGATAAAACAACCGCAGCATTACCTAACTTATCCTTTAGCTGGTCAACCAGTTCACGTAAGGTTTTACCATCACTACCCTCAATATTAGCGGCTAGTACGTTAACTCCGTCGATCTCAACGGCGTTACTGATAAGATCACCACTCGCCGCTTTCGCTAATTGGGCTTTTAACAGCTCCAATTCTTTCTCAAGTACTTTGTTTTTTTCTTGCAGTTGGCCGACCTTTTCTAAAGCCGATTCGCGATTAGCCTTAACCACTTTACTAATTTTATCAAGAATATCTTCGTTTCCCTCAACCCAGGATAACGCGCCTTCGCCCGCAATGGCTTCTAGACGGCGCACGCCAGATGCGACACCTGTTTCGGATATTATTTTCATAAAACCAATATCTCCGACCCGATTTACGTGCGTACCGCCGCATAATTCGGTTGAAAAATCGCCCATTTTCAGCACCCGAACTTTGTCGCCGTATTTTTCGCCAAATAGCGCCATTGCGCCGTTTTCTATCGCAGTTTCCTGATCGGTTATTTGCGTCTCGACCTCTGCATTTAAACGAATTTGTTGATTAACCCGTCGTTCTATTTGCTGCAGTTGCTTAGCAGGAATGGGTTCAAAGTGGCTAAAATCAAAACGTAATCGATTGGCTTCTACCAATGAGCCTTTTTGCGTTACGTGATCACCCAGCACTTCTCGAAGCGCCGCGTGTAATAAATGCGTAGCGGAATGATTCGAGGCCGTTGCCAGACGTTGTTCGGCGTCTACTACGGCGCTCACTTTTTCTTTATTAGAAAACTCGCCTTTAGCGACGCGTCCGATATGGAAGTACGTATCGCCTCGTTTTTGAACGTCTAACACCTCGAAAACAGCCGTCTGCGACGTAATAACGCCCTTATCGCCTGCCTGGCCGCCTGACTCGGCATAGAATGGTGTTTTATCTAACACCATATACGCTGACTCGCCTTCTGTTACCGATGTGACTTCCTCATCGATTTTGTAGATGGCGCATAAATGAGCATCAGACTGCAATGTTTGATAACCGGTAAATTTTGTCACTAGTTCTAAACTGGGTAATTCAGGCGATCCAGCGGCGAATGAACTAGAAGACCTGGCGCGTTCGCGTTGCTGCTGCATGGCTTTTTCAAAGCCGGGCATATCGACTGTCAAGCCATTTTCTCTCGCGTAATCCGCGGTTAAATCCACCGGAAAACCAAAGGTATCATAAAGTTTAAACGCCGTTTCACCACTAATAACATTATCTTTTAGCGCCTTAGTGCCGTCCTGTAAAAGCTTCATACCCTGCTCAAGGGTTTCAGCAAATCGCTGCTCTTCCTTTAATAAAATCTGACTAACGGTATCAGCTTTTTCTGCCAACTCTGGATAGGCTTCACCCATCTGTTCGACTAGCGGCTGAACCAGTTTATGGAAAAAAGCTTCTTTCGTTTCTAATTTATAACCATGACGAATAGCACGGCGAATAATACGTCTAAGTACATATCCCCTACCTTCATTAGACGGCAATACACCATCGACAATTAGAAAAGCGCAGGAACGAATATGATCTACCAACACGCGCAATGAAGTATGGCGTAAGTCTGTTGACTGGGTTAGTTTAGCGGCCTCTTTTATGAGTGCTTTGAACAACTCTATATCGTAATTATTAGCGAAACCTTGCAACACCGCTGCTACCCGCTCAAGCCCCATACCCGTGTCAACGGAGGGCTTTGGCAACGGCGTTAACTCGCCTTTGCTATTTCGATCATACTGCATGAAAACCAGGTTCCAGATCTCTACGTAGCGGTCACCATCTTCTTCAGGGGTGCCTGGAGGACCACCCAGTATGTCTTCGCCATGATCGTAAAAAATTTCCGAACAAGGACCACACGGGCCGGTATCGCCCATTGACCAGAAGTTATCCTTTGCGCCAATTCTAGATAAACGCTCAGGGTCTACGCCGATTTCATTTAACCAAATATCCGCCGCTTCTGTATCTTCATCAAACACGGTGATCCATAGTTTTTCAGCTGGAATACCCAGTTCGTCGACTAAAAATCCCCACGCGTATTGAATCGCTTCGCGCTTAAAATAATCGCCAAAGCTAAAGTTTCCGAGCATTTCAAAAAAAGTGTGGTGGCGCGCCGTATAACCTACATTTTCCAGGTCATTGTGCTTGCCACCAGCCCTTACACAGCGTTGTGAAGAGGTCGCTTTCGTATAGCCGCGCTTCTCCTGCCCCAGGAAAACATCTTTAAATTGAACCATGCCGGCATTCGTAAACAATAAGGTCGGATCATTGCCGGGCACTAGCGAACTAGAAGGGACAATGTGATGCCCTTGTTCTTTAAAATAGTTCAGAAATGCTGAACGAATTTCAGCACTGGTTAAATTTTTCATTTCAATAAAACCCGTATTAAGACAAATTATTAAACAACTGTTTAATCATGTCGTATGTAAACCCTTTATGTTGAAAAAAAAGCGTCCGTTTGGCGCGCTCTTTCATATCTGTTGGTGCGAGAGGCCCATATTTTTTATCGTGCAAGTCGCTTAACAAAACCTGCCAATCGGGCAGTTCCTCAAACACCTCGTCTATTTCAAGCTCAATACCGCGCTCTCTTAGTTCGTACTGTATGCGAATCGGGCCATAGCCACTTCGCAACCTTGAGCGGCTATAGTTTTCGGCGAAACGCTGATCACTTTGCCAATTTAGCGCGACGAACTCATTTAACAGTTCTTCAATGTCGGCTTTTTCAAAGCTTTTTTCAGTTAGTTTTTGAGTTAGTTCTCGTTGACTATGCTCACGCCTCGTTAGCATCGCTAAACAGCTTTCTCTTAAGCGTTTCTTCTCTTTTTTTTGTTCCTCGTTCAGGCCTCGGCATCCTTTCTAGCAGAGGGTTCAAACGCCTTCTTTTCAGGCAGCAGAGCCACTCTAATTTTGGCTTCTAGTTCAATAGCTTTATCTTTATTTTCTTTAAAGAAGACCTTTGCATTATCTTTACCCTGGCCGATTTTAACGCCTTCAAAACTATACCAGGAGCCCGCTTTTTCGACCAAATCAAGACTAACTCCCAGATCAATAAGCTCGCCCTCACGGGAAATACCTTCACCATAAAGGATTTCAAATGTCGCTTGCTTAAAAGGAGGTGCCACCTTGTTTTTAACCACTTTAACTCGGGTATCGTTACCTAGAATTTCATCACCTTTTTTTATCGCGCCAATTCGACGAATATCCAGTCTGACAGAGGCATAAAACTTTAGTGCATTACCGCCCGTTGTAGTTTCTGGGTTGCCAAACATCACGCCAATTTTCATACGAATCTGGTTGATAAAAACGACCAACGTATTCGAACGTTTAATATTTCCGGTTAATTTACGCAGCGCTTGTGACATCAAACGCGCTTGTAAGCCCATATGGTGATCGCCCATATCGCCTTCAATTTCAGCTTTAGGCGTTAACGCTGCTACTGAGTCAACAACAACCATATCGACCGCGCCAGAGCGCACTAACATATCAACAATTTCTAGCGCCTGTTCACCGGTATCCGGCTGCGAGACTAGTAATTCATCCATATTAACGCCAATTTTATCGGCATAAATCGGATCTAGCGCGTGTTCAGCGTCGACAAACGCTGCCGTTCCACCCGCTTTTTGACATTGCGCGATGGTTTCTAAGGTTAAGGTCGTTTTACCAGAAGATTCAGGGCCATATATTTCAACAACTCGGCCGCGAGGCAAGCCACCAACACCCAACGCGACGTCAAGTGCTATTGAGCCGGTCGAATAGGTTTCGATATCAGGAATTGCGGTGCCATCGCCCATACGCATCACAGAGCCTTTGCCAAATTGTTTTTCAATCTGTAATAAAGCAGCACTTAATGCTTTCTTCTTATTTTCGTCCATTCTCTGTCCCCTTTAAAGCCGCTGCGTCGTGCAAAAGCGTTTGTTTTGAATAATTGTAAATTATCACACAATCCGGCATGGTCGCATAATGCTTTTCTACTTTAAAGCACTTAAGACGACTGATCCTTTATCAGTAGCTGCAATGCAAAACTCACCGCTTGCTGCCTAATTTGTTCACGGCTTCCATTAAACACTTGTTTTACTAGTACGGCATCCTCAGACGCCTGTTTAAGCCCAAACCAGACCAACCCAAGCGGTTTTTCTGCAGAGCCGCCCGTGGGACCTGCGACACCCGTAACAGAAAGCGCCAACGACGCTGAAAAAACACGTTGAGCACCCTCGACCATTTGCTCGGCTACTTGCTCACTTACCGCACCATATTTCTCCAGGCTGGCTTCATCTACCCCGAGCAACTCGTGCTTGGCTGCATTACTGTAGCTGACCACACCACCCAAAAACCACTCGCTACTGCCCACAATATCCGTTAATACTTTAGCTATCCAGCCGCCGGTGCAGGATTCGGCTAGCGCCAGTGTTTTATGACGTTCGCGCAGTAGCTTTGCCAACAGATTACTGCGCTCATTTATCTCTGCATTCATTGATTCGGTCGTCTTCAAGGCGTTAAATTTTTCCATTAAAATTCACTGTCATCTAGCAAGATTGTTAAACTATCACGATGTCTAAAAATGTAAACATAAAAGCGACACAAACACCCATGATGCAGCAATTCTTACGCATCAAAGCCGATCACCCCACGACACTTTTATTTTATCGTATGGGTGATTTTTACGAGCTTTTTTTTGATGATGCGGTCAAAGCCTCTGAGCTACTAAGCATTACACTCACTCGCCGTGGCGATACGCCGATGGCGGGCATTCCGCACCACGCCGCTGATGGTTATTTGGCCAAGCTGCTAAAAGCCGGCGAATCTGTCGCCCTGTGTGAACAAGTCGGCGATCCAGCGCTATCAAAAGGCCTCGTTGAACGTAAAGTAGTCCGCGTTATAACGCCCGGCACCCTAACCGAGGACTCTTTATTAGAATCAGACAAAGACAGTTTGCTGTGCGCCGTATTCGAACATAAAGCGAGCTACGGGCTGGCTACCATCGACCTCGCCAGTGGTCGTTTCATTTTGCAACAACTCAATAATGAAACGGACTTAAAAACAGAAATAGCTCGCCTTAACCCCGCCGAAATATTGATCAGTGAAGACAATAAGCTCTCACGCATTTTCACCCAACGCAAAGGCGTTTCGGCGTTGGCCGATTGGCACTTCGACCAGCAAACCGCTACACGCTTGCTAAATAAACAGTTCGGCACCCAGGACTTACGTGGCTTTGGTTGCAAAAAAATTCCGCTAGCCATTTGCTCAGCCGGGGCTTTATTGCACTATCTGAAGGGTACGCACCAGGCCTCATTACCGCATTTACAATCCATTAAAGTCATACATCAAACTGACTTCATTACGCTCGATGAGTCTACCCGTCAACACCTTGAGTTGGACTACCACCCTAGCGGCAATATTAACTTCACCTTGCTTGGCCTGCTGAATCGATGCAAAACCGCCATGGGTGCCCGCCTATTACGGCGCTGGATCCACTTGCCATTGCGTCAGCACGCCACTATTCAACAGCGACATTTGGCCATCGAACAATTTCAACTGCCCAAGTATTTAGATGATATACAGTCATCACTTAAATTAACCGGCGATATTGAACGCATTACCAGTCGTATCGCTTTGCTCACTGCCAGACCAAGAGATCTGGTTGTCTTAAAGCAAACCTTACAGGCACTGCCGAGTATCCAAAACATCCTTAGCAAACTCGACGCACCTTATTTAAAAATGCTTAGCCAACAAACTGGACAGCATCAGGATCTATATCAGTTATTAGCAAAAGCGGTGGTCGAAAACCCGCCCGTACTGATACGCGATGGAGGCGTTATTGCCGATGGTTACGACATAAAATTAGATGATTTTAGAAACGTTAGCACTAACGCCGACCAGTTTCTGCTCGACCTGGAACAAAATGAACGAGAAAAAAGCCAGCTAAACACCTTAAAAATAAACTATAACCGGGTGCACGGTTATTACATTGAAATACCTCGCTCGCAGGCCGATAAAGTACCCGAACACTTTATTCGTAAACAAACCCTGAAAAATGTTGAACGCTATATAACCCCCGAACTAAAAGTATTTGAGGAAAAAGTTTTACATGCTAAAGAACAGGCGCTTGCACACGAAAAAGAACTCTATCACGCATTATTAGTGAGCTTCTCATCACGGCTAGGCGAGCTACAGGCTTGCGCAGAAGCGCTGGCCGAAATTGATCTATTGGCTAATTTTGCAGAGCGCGCCTTAACGCTCAATTTCAACCAGCCTCAGTTAATAGATAAGCCCGGCATTACGATAAAGCAAGGCCGCCACCCCATCGTTGAACATGTTTTGCAAACGCCGTTTGTAGCCAATGATATTGAGCTCCATGCAGAACGTCGAATGCTGATTATTACCGGACCGAATATGGGTGGTAAATCGACCTATATGCGCCAAATTGCACTGATAACGCTGATGGCGCATATCGGCTGTTACGTGCCGGCCCAAGAAGCGACCATTGGGCCTATCGACCAGATCTTTACCCGCATAGGTGCGTCCGACGACCTCGCCGGTGGTCGGTCTACGTTTATGGTTGAAATGTCAGAAACGGCTAATATTTTGCACAACGCCAGTGATAAAAGCTTAGTATTAATGGATGAAATAGGCCGCGGAACCAGTACCTTTGACGGCTTATCCCTGGCCTGGGCGTCTGCCGAATACCTGGCCAATAAAACCCGGCCATTCACTCTATTTGCAACCCACTACTTTGAAATGACGGCATTACCCGAACTTGCGCCTACCACGGTTAATGTTCATTTAGACGCCATTGAGCACGGTGATAATATTGTTTTTTTACACGCCGTAAAAGAAGGCGCCGCCAGCCAAAGCTACGGCCTTCAAGTAGCCGCACTCGCTGGGGTTCCTAAAGTCGTTATCAATAACGCACGAAAGAAACTCAACTCGTTGGAAGCTCAACAAAATATAAGCTCCAAAACAGCGTCTAAACAAGATCAATTTGAGCTATTTAGCCCCTCTTTAAACACGGAGGCTATGTCTTTTATTGAACAGTTAATACCCGATGATTTAAGCCCGAAAGAGGCTTTGAATGCGCTTTATAAACTAAAGGGATTAATCGGCTAATTACCAGTTTAGATGTTTAACTAATTCCTTTACCGGTACAAAACCCGGCACCATCGTTCCATCGTCAGCGATGATGGCGGGCGTTCCGTTCACGCCAAAGGCCTGAGCGAGCTGCATATGTTCATCGATCGGGTTTTCACAGGTTTTATTGATGACTTTATTATTCAACTTCGCGTCTGTTAACGCTTGATTTCGATCATCCGCACACCAGACTGAAACCGCTTTAAAATAAGACTCGGTATTAGGTCCTGACCTTGGAAAGAATAAATACCGTACCGTAATGCCCGCATCTGTATAGCTACTAAGTTCTGAGTGAAGCTTCCGACAATAGCCACAGTCGATATCTGAAAATATAGTGATCGTATGTTTTGCATTTTTGGCTGGAAAAACGATCATACTTTTTTCGTCGACTTTTGCCAGCGCCTCTTTTCTGACCAATTTAAGAGATTTATCGGTTAAATTTTCTCGATTGATTAAATCAACCATTTCACCCTGAATAATATATCGACCATCCTCAGAAGCATAGATAACGCGCGCACCAACAACCACCTGATATAAACCAGCAATGGGTGTTTTACTGATATCTTCTTTTGTTACACTGGGTATAGCCTTTGATATATTGTCCGCCATCGACTTCACGTCAGACAGCGCAGCGCCATTGAAAACAAAACCGAACAAAACTCCCACTAACAATTTTTTCATTTCTAACCTTTAATTTTGTATTGAGTATATTAGACACGTTTAAGCAGAAAAAACATACACGCGGACTTAAGATTTTAGCCGCGCGGATGAAACTTGTGATGAATATCTTTTAAACGCTCTCTAGCGATATGCGTATAAATTTGTGTAGTCGATAAATCACTGTGCCCTAATAATAATTGCACCACGCGTAAGTCCGCCCCGTGGTTGAGCAAGTGCGTTGCAAAAGCATGGCGTAAGCTATGCGGCGAAATGATACTGTTAATATCCGCCTGGTTAGCGTAACGCTTGATCAGGTACCAAAAGGCCTGGCGCGTCATCCCGCTACCCCGTTTCGTTGGAAAAACAAAGTTGGTTTTTTTTTGGCCTAAAATATCTAGTCGTTTTTGAGCAATAAAATCCTGTAACCAGCTTAACGCTTCTTCACCAACAGGAACTAAGCGGTCTTTATTACCTTTTCCCGTTACTCTTACCAGGCCTCTTCTAAAATTTATTTCGGACAGCTCCAGGCCAACGAGTTCACTCACCCTCAGACCTGTCGCATAAAGCAGTTCTAGCATCGCCCTGTCTCTAAAGCCTAACGCTTCGTTTACGTCGGGTGTTTGCAATAAACTTTCAACGTCTTCTTCAGAAAGGCTTGTGGGTAAACTTCTTCCCAGCTTGGGTGCATCAATAATCGCGCTCGGGTCTTCGATGAGTTTACCTTCACGGATGGCGTAAACGTAAAATCGTTTTAAACTGGATAAAAAGCGCGCTGATGATCTGGCAGAAATACCTTGCGAAAGACGTTCAGACAGGTATTTGGATACGTCGTGTGACTGGCAGCTCAATAAGCTTTTATGCTGCTTTAATAGCCACACAGAAAATTGGTTCAAGTCCGCCCGATAAGCAGAAATAGTATTATCACTGAGGCCGTACTCTATCCATAAAGCATCAAGAAAGATATTAATTTGGTCGGCGCTCACCGATGGATTTTTTTACTTTGCGTCATGCAGCAATCTTACCAATAATGCCGCGCCTTAAAAGCAATTTACTGAAAAAATCATAAAAAAAAGGTCGGTAAACCGACCTTTTAAAACTTAATAAACGCGAGCTGTTTACAGCTTTTCTTTAATACGCGCCGCTTTACCACGAAGTTCACGCAGGTAGTACAATTTAGCGCGTCTTACTGAACCGCGTCGTTTAACTTCAACGCCGGCTATAAGCTTGCTGTACGTCTGGAATACACGTTCAACACCTTCACCGTGAGAAATTTTACGTACGGTGAACGCAGAGTTCAAACCACGGTTACGCTTAGCGATAACAACGCCTTCAAAATTCTGGAAACGTTCTGTTTCACCCTCTTTAACTCTTACTTTGACGATAACGGTATCCCCTGCAGAAAATGTAGGGAGTTCGCTTGTCATTTGTTCTGCTTCTATTTGTGCAATTATATTACTCATTTTATTCCTCAGTTCTCAACCGTATGATTATTCAATTCTTCTTTGTATTCATCAAGTAACGAAATTTGATGCTTACTTAACTCTAATTTTTTTAGTAAATCAGGGCGTTTTTGCCATGTTTTACCTAATCCCTGCTTTTCCCGCCAGCTGGCTATCTTCTTATGATCACCACTTAACAGCACATCTGGCACTGTTTTACCGTCAACAACCTCTGGCCTCGTATAGTGCGGACTATCTAACAAGCCAGCTACAAACGAATCTTCAACGGCTGATTGCTCATGACCCAACACGCCCGGCAACGTTCTTGCGACGGCGTCTATCAGCACCAAAGCGGGCAATTCACCGCCACTTAAAACAAAATCACCTATCGACCACTCTTCGTCAACGTGAGACTCCAGTAACCTTTCATCGATGCCTTCATATCGGCCCGCTAACAATACCAAGTGTGAAAACTGGGACAAATAGTTAACCCCTTGTTGATCTAAACGACGCCCCTGTGGACTCAAGTAGATCACTTTCACCGCTTCTTCAGCGTCCTTTACTACAGACTGAATCGCCTTTTTAAGCGGCTCAACCTTCATCACCATGCCGGGGCCACCACCGAAAGGGCGATCATCTACCGTTCGATGTACATCTTCGGTAAAATCTCTTGGGTTCCACGTTTTTAACTGAACCCTGCCATCCGCTATCGCTCGTCCTACGACACCTATAGAGGCGGCTTGCTCAACCATCTCTGGGAATAACGTGATGACATCAAACTTCATCATCGTTAAAAGTCGGCATCCCAATCGACAATCATTTGCTTTTCTTCCAGCTCAATCGACTTAATGATCCGGTCTATGGAAAAAGGAATCAAGCGTTCTCTTTCCCCTTTTACAACCATCACATCATTCGCACCCGTTTCCAGCATATGGTCAATAACACCAAATTTTTCACCCGTCAGCGAGACGACATTCAATCCAATTAAGTCGGACCAATAAAACTCATTTTTGCCAAGCTTTTTTAACTGTTCAGATGGGATATAAATATCACACCCAATCCAGGTCTCCGCCTCATTTCTGTCATCAACGCCCTCTAACTGGACGATAATGGTCTTTCCATGTGGCTTACCAGCTTTTACTTTTACAGCCTGGCGTACTTTATTACGCTCTATATACCAGGGCTGATATGACAGGATATTTTCTTTTTCATCGGTATTGGCATAAATCTTTAACCAACCTTTTATTCCGAATACTCCAGATATACTGCCTAGTTTTAACCAGCTTTGCTTGCTTTCTATCTGTTTAGAACTATCTACTTCAGGCACTTTATGCAGCAGTTGCAACAGCCTCTTTAATCAACTTGGCAACACGTTCCGTTGCTTGAGCACCCTGGCCTACCCAATGATCAACCCGATCTGTATCTAGCGTTAAACGAACTTCACCACCAATTGCTCTTGGATTATAATAACCAAGCCTCTCGATGTAACGACCATCGCGACTTCTGCGACTATCCGCGACTACAACGTGATAAAAAGCGCGCTTTTTTGCGCCGGTTCTTGAAAGACGTATCTTTACCATTTATTTTCCTTTAATTCTATTTTCGTAAATCTTAATTAAGTTAACTCGTGAATTTTACGCGAATTATTAAGCTTGTTGAAGTTTTTTTAGCTATTTGTCGTTTGATTCCGTCGCTCCTTGCTAAAAACATTCACTTTAACCGGCAAAAATTCTCTTTAAGGCTAATTTCTTAGAAAGGAAATCCTTGTCCCTGCCCAAATTGGCCTTTTAAACCGCGCATCATTTTTGCCATACCGCCTTTGGACATTTTTTTCATCATTTTTTGCGCCTGCAAGAATTGCTTCATCAACTTGTTCACATCCTGAACCTGCAAGCCCGCTCCGGCGGCGATCCGTTTTCTTCTTGAACCATTGATTAAATTTGGAAATATTCTTTCCTTATTGGTCATGGAGTTGATCAGCGCGACCTGCCTAGTTAAATCTTTATCGTTGACCTGTTTTTTTACGTTCTGTGGGACGTTCGACATGCCTGGGATTTTATCCATCATTGCACTCATGCCGCCCATTTCGACCATTTGCGACAGCTGATCTCTATAATCTGCCAAATCAAACCCTTTGCCTTTTTGAAGTTTCTTAGCGAGCTTTTCTGCCTTACCTTTATCAACTTTTCGCTCTATTTCTTCTACCAGTGTAAGCGCATCACCCATGCCCAATAAACGTGAAGCAACTCGATCGGGGTGGAAAGGCTCAAGTGCATCAGTTTTTTCACCAACACCGAGAAACTTAATCGGCTTGCCAGTAATTTGACGAATTGACAACGCCGCGCCACCTCTTGCATCGCCATCTGTTTTGGTCAAAATGACGCCTGTCAACGGCAAGGTATCGTTGAATGCCTTCGCGGTATTCGCTGCGTCTTGCCCGGTCATACTATCTACGACAAATAAGGTTTCGGTAGGTTTTGCCGCCGCATGAACCTGGCATATTTCATCCATCATTTGCTCATCAACGTGCAAACGACCGGCCGTATCAATAATCAACACGTCACAAAATTGTTTCGTCGCCTGCGCTATCGCCGCATTAACAATATCGACGGGCTTTTGCTCTATACTGCTCGGGAAGAAATTCGCGCCTACCTCACCTGCCAAGGTTTGAAGTTGATCGATAGCGGCGGGACGATATACGTCGGCGCTAACGACCATGACTGATTTTTTTTGTCGCTCAATAAGCCAACGGGACAACTTGGCTACCGTAGTCGTTTTACCAGAACCTTGCAAACCGGCCATAAGAATAACAACCGGGGGGGCGGCAGATAAGTCAAGTGACTCATTCGCTACACCCATTGTTTTAACTAATTCTTCGTTAACAATTTTCAGCATTGCCTGGCCGGGCGACAGGCTTCGCATAACATCCTGACCTAGCGCTCGCGTTTTAACCGTATCTGTAAATTCGCGTACAACGGATAAGGCGACATCCGCTTCCAGCAGGGCCATTCGAACCTCGCGCATCGTATCTTTGATATTATCTTCGGTGAGCCTGGCCTGGCCTTTAATGCGTTTAAAGCTGTCGTTCAGCCGATCAGTTAAATTATCGAACATGGTATTTACCCTTGAAGTGATGGCGTTTATTTTCGCACGTCTTTTTATCTAATGCAGGAGATTTTTATATTTAAAAACACTAGCAGTTAAATACTTGCACCTATCATTCGCCACAGCTCACCAGATCGCGAGCGACGCTTATGATAACAAGACGCCAAAGCTACAAACCAACTAACTTCGTTTTAAACATAACTGGTTCGATGGAATATTCCACTTAAGCCCGCTTTATGACACACTATGCGTATGCTTATTTCCCTCACAATGTTTAACAATTTAACTATTTTTACCGCTTTGGCGTACTTAGCTAGCGCCGGTTTTATTGTCACCAGCCTCTTCACTGGCAAACTGCCGAGTAAGCAACGCACGTTCGTATTAATAAGCGCCTTCGTCGCGCTGCTTGCTCATACCTTACTGATCACTCACAGTTACAGCGTTAATCATGCGCTTGCGAATGATTTTTTCAATATGTTATCGCTGGTTTTTCTTGTTATTAGTGCATTGTTTTTTTTCGCCGCCGTTACGCAGCCTGTTGAAACGCTGGCGATTATCGTATTTCCTTTTGCCGCCATCGCCGTTGTACTCAATATGGGTAATGCCTTCCCTGCCACACCGCCTGTCGTTTTTAACGGCCCGTTACAAACACATATCATCCTGTCGATTTTGTCCTATAGCTTGCTGACGGTCGCAGCTTTTCAGGCCATTATGCTGTCTTTTCAAGAAAAACAACTGCATAACCGGCAAACCGGTAAGCTGATCAATTCTCTACCGCCGCTTCAGCTGATGGAGAATTTGCTGTTCCAGGTACTTTCCCTGGGCGTTTTTTTACTCACATTCGCGCTCGCTACTGGATTTATTTTCTTAGACGACATTTTTGCCCAGCACCTCGTGCATAAAACCGTTTTATCGATATTAGCCTGGCTACTATTTACCACACTGCTTTGGGGTAGACACTTTTTAGGTTGGCGCGGACAAAAAGCGGTAAAATGGACGTATAGCGCTTACTTCGCTCTAATGCTGGCTTATTTCGGTAGTAAATTTGTTTTACAACTGCTGCTTAGCTAGCCGTAATCTTAGCGCTTTAGGTCTTTTGATAACTCCTCGAGTAAACCCTCGCACGCGTCTTCTATAAGATCGAGTACTCTTTCAAAGCCGCTTCCTTCACCGTAATAAGGATCTGGCACTTCCTTGATGGCACTACGTGAAGCAAAATCGAGCATATATTTAATCTTGTGCCGATGTTCCTTTGGGCAGGCTTGCTGCGTTAAATGAAAATTATCGCTGTCCGCTACCAGCAAGTGGTCGAACTCCTCAAAATCAAAGTCATCTAACTGTCTGGCCGTTAAATCGCGAAAATCTATGCCACGCGATAAGGCCGCTTGCACAGACCGACCATCGGGACTTTTACCCACGTGATAGGCGTGCGTACCCGCAGAATCCACTTCAATCAAATCGGTTAATTTTTTATCGACCAACATTTGTCGAAATATACCGTGCGCGGTGGGCGAACGGCAGATATTACCCGTGCAAATAAATAGTACTTTTATTGGTTTCATATAGTCCCTAAGTGTTTGAATAATAATGGAATAGCATTTTACCAGTCCTATCTAATTTTATACAATCCCAACCCGATTGGTACACAAATTGGTACACAAGTCATATAATCAGGAACAGCCAGTGCGGTAACACTGACTGAACCCTAGCAATTAAAGTTTATTAAGGAAACTTCATGCCTGAATTAGGTTATATCAGTAACAAACAAGCTGCCTCATTGATTGGAGTAGCCCCATAAATAAAGAAAGTGGACTATACAAAGGTCAAAGAAGAATACGAAGAGGGCGACCTCAAATACGCACCGTGATGTTTATGGCGATGATGTCTGCTATGCAATGTAATCCCGTATTTAAGGCACAATATCGGCGATTAGTGGCTACAGGGAAACCGAAGAAAATGGCCATCATAGCCTGCATTAGAAAGATGATTGTTATCTTAAATTCCATGGTCAGAGATGGTGTTTATTGGGATGAGAATTTCGCTAAATAATCAGTGTTTGACACCATAGTCACTTGTCAGGCCTATGACTGACAAGCCAACCTATTGCACGCTAGTGCTTGCCGAGCTTGCCTAGTTCACTTTCCAGATGACTCACCATCTTGTGAGCAGCGCTGTTTACCGCTTGCTCAATTGTGAGTGCTATGTCGCTTACAGATGTTGGTTCGCGCCCCGCGAGCCGCGCCTCAAGCAAGCATCGCTTGTCAATTTCACCTGACTTCGAGGCGCTGTTCTCGTCACTCAGGTGCACTTCTAGTCTGGTAATTTGACCGGCGAAGCGCGCTAGAACGTGATTAAGAGTTTCCTCAACACTTTGAACTAATGCCTCGTTCCCAGAGATATTATTGTCTGTATTTACTTGGATATGCATGTCTGTTGTCTCCAGTGATAGTGGGTGTCGTAGGCCTAACGTTAGAATTAAACGGCGCCGCTTTTCGGCGTCCGAGCAGGGCAGGTTTTTTGCCCTGCGGTTTTTAATGACTTATTGAGACCACAGCATAACTCACCGATTATGGTGTTAAATTGTTAA